>Ga0209125_1000362_pt1 | contig 62552 bp, 65 predicted proteins | sample BarGraIncub1131A_FD_184503 | JGI IMG/M metagenome (GOLD analysis project Ga0209125, IMG submission 184503) | Arctic peat soil microbial communities from Barrow, Alaska - Barrow Graham LP Incubations 11-31A (SPAdes) (version 2) | ecosystem: Environmental > Terrestrial > Soil > Wetlands > Peat... | reverse complement strand
TATGTTCTGCAGCATCAGGAAAGATGGGATGGGACGGGATATCCCAAAGCACTTAAGGGCGAAGATATTTCTGTGCAGGCGAGGATTATCGGGGTCGCGGCTGCATATGATGCAATGATATCGGAACGTCCGTATGGAGATGCATTCAGTGAAGAAAGGGCCGTTCAGGAGATAAAGGAATATGCAGGATCACAGTTTGATCCCTACATTGCAAGAGCGTTTGTTGAGAAGGTACTTGGGAAGCCGTGGTAGAAAGTCTCCCATACGATAAGGTTTATGCAGGGGCCTTACTCGACAGCAAAGAGTAAGACCCCTGTTTTAGCAGCATACGGATACAGGTTTTTATGGCAATAAATGCAGTTATATATTATTATGATAAGAATATAACTGCATTTAGTTAATGCTTTGCTCAACAGGAGATTTTCAATATTGGAAGCTGGCGTTACGGGAGAGAATTGAGATGACATTTGAAGATCATACCCGATTTTGAGGTGAAGGCGTGGGGCAGAAGATGAATGATCAGGAACTGAAACAGGACTGGCTTTCGGAAGAAAATGCAAGCTTTACAGGCTGGGATTTTTCGCGTCTGGACGGTAGGATGTCGGTAGAGGAACTTCCCTGGGATTATCGGAAATGGATTGGCAAGTATCTGAAGCCTGAAGACAAGCTGCTTGATCTTGGAACAGGCGGCGGGGAGTTTCTGATGACGCTGCATCATCCCTGCCTGAATACAACAGTTACGGAAGCCTGGCCGCCGAACATTGCCTTGTGCCAAAACAGGCTGTCGCCACTCGGTGTTACAGTCCTGCCGGCTCCGGCTGTCCATTCCTATGATGTCCTGCCTTCTGAAGACCATTCTTTTGATGTTGTTCTCTGCCGGCATGAAGAGTATAACGTCAGTGAAGTGAAACGCATTCTGAGACCAGGCGGGATGTTCATCACACAACAGGTAGGCGGAACCAATAATGCGGTTCTTTCCAGAAGATTTTTCCCTGACTACAGCTCTCTTGTGCCCGATTTCAACTTGGAGAATGAAGCTGATAAATTTCGCGAAGAAGGCTTTGAGATTGTTTTTCAGGATGAGTTTTTTGCCGTATCGGAATTTTTTGATGTCGGTGCGATCGTCTATTTTGCCAAAATCATCGAATGGGAATTTCCGGACTTTTCTGTGGAGACGTGCCTGGATGTGCTTTATGAGCTTCAGGATGAAATGACGGCGAAAGGGTCGGTCGAGAGCAGTGAGCACAGGTTCATTCTTGTGTGCAAAAACAAGGGCGGCATCACCAGTTAATAATATGAAAATGCAAGACGGGTCAGGAAATTAATGAGAGGAGAGATAAAATGAAAAAGAAAACAATCATACTGTGCATTTTTTTGGGTCTGTCCGTATTTCTCTTAACAGGATGTATTCCCGGTGACGGAACATACACATCCACCCATCCTGCCGGATTCTTCTGGGGAATCTGGCATGGATGGGTAGCGCCGGTGTCACTTATTATAGGGATATTCAGCAGAAATATCCGTATATATGAGACGGCAAATACCGGGTGGTGGTATGATTTTGGCTTCTATATGGCAATCATCAGCGGTTTCGGCGGTCTTTCCCTTTTTCGCAGGAAAAAGCGCAGTCCAAAAAATGATGAGTAGGTTTATTCTAAACCGGAAAGGCTGACCCTTCAGAATTTCCGGGCGTGAGAGCGCTGCACTTCCTGCGGGAAGTCTTGTAATGGACTTGATTGTTGAAAGGGAGGTGTACCTGATGAAAATGCAGGAAATGACAAAAGAACAGCTAATCGGTGAGATTGCTGCTTTGAAGCGGCAGGTTACGGAACTTGAGAAACCAGAAGAGCATCAAAAAGACAAGGGGACTGCTCTGCGGATTTCGGACGAACAATTTGCCGCATCACGGGCTTTTAACGATGCCATCCTGGATACAGCAGCATCTTTGGTTATACTCATGGATCGGGAGGGACGCATCCTCCGGTTTAACTTTGCCTGTGAAAAAGCTGCCGGTTATACTTCTGAAGAGGTGATTGGCCAGCACCTTTGGGATATTCTTTCAGCTGACCCTGCAAAGGCAAGGGAGAGGATTGATAATCTGGTGGGCGGCAAGAATATCAGTACGTACGAAGATTTCTGGATCTCCAAAAGCGGAGAAAAGCGACTTATTGCCTGGTCAAATACCGTGCTTCTCAATAAGGAAGACAAAGTTGAATATATCGTAGGCACTGGAATTGACATCACGGAACGCAGGCAGGCGGAGGCAGAGCTCAAGGAGGCCAATCTGAAGCTTGTGACATGGGTGCATGAACTTGAGATGCGGTCTGCTGAGATGAGCCAGTTGAGTGAAATGGGTGAACAGCTCCAAAGCTGTCAGAACATTGAGGAGGCCTGCGCAATCAGTGTTCAGTATATCCGGAAGATATGCCCATTCAGCCAGGGGGCGCTATATTTGATTAATCCTTCGAAGGAGTTAGCTGAGGCGGTTCAGCAATGGGGAGACACAACTTCCTCAGAGAGGGTGTTTGTCCCGTTGGACTGCTGGGGAATAAGGCGCGGACGCCCTCATCTTGTTGACTCACTGCACCCGGGCCTTAAGTGCGGACATATTGTCGGCCCGCATGTCGAGCAGCATCTCTGTGTACCTATGCTGGCCCACGGTGAAGCGATTGGAATTCTGCACTTGAACCTTTACTCGTCTGAAGCGGATCAGGAAAATGCAGAGGACAGAGTTTTCAGCGAGAATAAAGCGCAGGTCATCATGGCGGCGGCCGAGGACATTGCTTTAGCGCTGTCGAACCTGTATCTTCGTGAATCATTGCGGCAGCAGTCGATCCGGGATATCCTTACCGGCTTATTCAACCGCCGGTATATGCAGGAGTCTCTGGAAAGAGAACTGAGCCGGGCGGAGAGGGAGAAAATACCGGTTGGCGTGATCATGTTCGATATCGACAATTTTAAAGATTTTAATGACGTTTACGGCCACGACGGCGGAGATGCCCTTCTTCATCAGCTTGGTACTTTTCTTCTGAAAAAAACAAGGGGAGGGGATATTGTCTGTCGATATGGAGGAGAGGAATTCGTAGTAGTCCTCCCAAGTGCTTCCCTGGAAAATACAAGAATTCGTGCAGAGGAAATACGCAAGGGAGTCAAAGATCTGCTGGTTTATCATTTAGGCAAGCCAATGAGGATATGTACTCTCTCCCTCGGCGTTTCAGCCTTTCCTGAACGGGCTACGACTAGCGAGTCCCTCATAAAGAGTGCTGATACTGCTCTCTACAGCGCTAAAAGCGAAGGTAGAGACAGGGTAGTCGTTGCTGATAATATCATTGCGTAACATATTTGAAGTGTTTTTCATTCGCTGTTTTGATGGATATCAGGAGGCAGGCATGCGTCGAATTATATACAAAAGGACTTGTCTGGCCGGACTGTGCATCACTTTACTGCTCACATCCTGCTGCGTGATTTCCCCTCTGCCCACGGATACTTCAACCCCCGGCAATTCTTCTTCAATTGTTTCATCAGCAGACTTGTCGGCAGGCGTGTCGTCGGAAATTGCACAGGACAGCAAAGAGACGAAGGAAACCGGACCAACATCAACAAAAGAGATTCCGGCCCGCAGCCAATACAGCATGAATCTGACGCTTGATACCGACAGTCATACCATTGGCGGCACCGAAACGGTCATTGCGTACAATGACAGCGAAGATATATGGAACAAGCTGTGTTTCCGGGATTACCCAAGTCTATTTACACCGGGCGGCGGCAGTGGTTATGACAGCAATGGAGCTGTATCCGAAATAAGTAGTGCGAAGGATCTCACAAACGGGTTTGATTTGGAAATAACGCGTGACGAGGAAGACGTATCCGTTGTATACATGGGTCTTTCCAATCCGCTTAAACCAGGGGAAAGCCGAAAAATAGAATTCAACTTTACTGCATATGTTCCAAAACTCAAAAGCCGGTATGGATTCCAGGATGGCGTATATAATCTGGCCAATTTCTATCCTGTCCTTGCGGTTTATGAGAATGGCGGATGGAGTACGGAGCCTTACTTTTTGTGGGGCGAGTGCTTCTACAGTAAGGTATCTGATTATAAAGCCACACTTTCCGTGCCGCTCGGAATAACAGTGATCTCCAGCGGATTGTCTCATATAGATACAATCTCAGGGGGACGCGCCGTATGGGAGATTTCTGCTGAGAAAGTGCGGGATTTTGCTGTTGTTGCCGGGACCGGGTTTGCTGTGACCAGCACGCAGGCGGATGGTGTCACTATTAATTGCTATTACAGGGACGGCGATCTTGAATGGGGGGAAGCTGCCCTAGAGGCCGGCGCCGCAGCTGCCGGGATATTTGACGGGACATTCGGCGAATACCCGTATCCGGAACTTGATATTGTTGAGACGTATCTTGATGCCGGCGGGATGGAATATCCCAATATTGTCATGATCAGCAACACCATCGGCAGTTACTCCGGGAAAAGCAGCTACCTGAGAATCGTAGTTGTCCATGAAGTCGCACACCAGTGGTTCTATGGGCTTGTAGGAGATAATCAGTATACGGAAGCCTGGCTTGATGAGTCGTTTGCTTCTTACAGTGAACTCGTTTATAAAGAGACGTTTACTGATGAACAAACAATAAATCAGGAGGTGGATTCCCTTGAAGAGTCGCTGAAGTCGGAGGGAATCCCGGATGCAGCGGATGCTTTCTATGTTAACCGGGCATACAACGAGTTTGAAAATGATAACGCGTATACCTATACGGTATACATGCGCGGGGAGGTATTTCTGTTTCGGCTCCGGGAGGCCATGGGTACGTATGCATTCAACATGGCGATAAAAGAGTATGTAGCCGAATATTCTTATATGATAGCGACCACGGATGATTTTGAAGCCGTTATCACGAAATATGCAGGGGAAAATCCAGAGGCCACGGCTCTCCTGGCAAAATACCTCAGACAGGAGTAACATACAACTTTTGAGTTTCATGTTATATTTATATGAATAGCAGGCAGCACTGACTGGAGTATTTATAAACCACAATGCAGAGGGAGACCAATATGGCAGTATATCTGGCATTTCTAAGAGGAATCAACGTCGGGGCCGGTAATCGAATCAGAATGACCGATTTGTGGAATGTATTTCAGGACCTTGGCTTCACTGATGTTCAGACATACATTCAAAGCGGCAATGTTATTTTTCGATCCGAAATGGAGGATGAACAACAAATTATCCTGCTGATTGAACAGGCGATCCAGACGGCATTCGGGTTTCGATCAGCGGTTGTCCTGAGAACAGCCGCCGAAATGTCTTCGATCGTAAATACGGTCCTTCAGGTATCAGACAAAATTGCCAGAGAGGATTCCAGCTCATCAGCGTTTGTTTTTGAGTATCTGCATGCAGCCTTGTTTCGCGGGAGCCCTGCCGCAGGGGCACTGGATCGGCTGCATGATTTGAAGAACGGCCGGGAAACTTTCGTTCTTGTCGGGCGGGAACTGTTTCTGTTCCTGCCGGATGGTTTTTATTCTTCCAAATTGGCTGCAGGAGTCCAGAAAGCGGGCTTTCCCGTAACAATCCGCAGCTGGAAGACAATCAGCAACCTGGAGCAGACGGTACAGAATCTTCCCGGGATTAACTGATTTAAAAGATAGGTTGTATTACTTCAAATCCCTCCGGTTGAAGGAATCCATTGCAGTGTATGTCATACAGAACAGGAAAATGCCCAGATAGATGAGTGAAAAAATGAGACTTGGCGGAGTAAATGATGTTCCTGTTGTTAGACCCGGATAGGACATTGTGAGGGTCTGCATCATGCTGCTGAACGGAAAAATCCGGCTGTTCAGATTCAAGTTGCCGAAAGGAATAAACTTCAGCCACTCGTAAGAGGGCAGAATCATCATGACGGACATAACTGTGCTGCCGCCAAAATAAGTCGCAATGGATAATCCGACGGCTACCGCTGTATTTCTAGTCAGAACGGACAGCATGAAAGCAAAAGCCATATATACGATGATATCAATATAGCTAACTAAAAGGGAAAGAAACCGGTAAAGGGCAAAAGGTATTGCTGCTGCGACACCATTGCTTGCGTACACATATGGTATGTTGCTGAATCCGAAGAAAATGCCTTGTGAGAGCATGCCAAAGATGTATAGTACCACCAAGGCAAGAAAGCCCACTGTGAGAAGAGACAGCACTTTGGCTGTGAATATTTTCCAGCGCTTGACCGGGGCTATAATCAGCGATTTGATGGATCCTGATGATATTTCCTGGGAGACAGCGCCCCCCGCCAGAACAAGCATCATGAGAACGATTATGAAAAGACCAAAACCGAATATCGAACTGGACGAATTTGCGCTGAAATCCATACCGTTATTTACAGCTACACTGTTGTGATTGATCTGGTATTCCGTGACAGCCAGGCGGTTCTCCATATCACCGACCTGGTCCGGACTCATCGGTGTCATGCTTTGGCCGTAGCCGGTGTAGTCAACTTTGTCATTTATCGAGCGCCTCATATCCCCGACACTCTGTGCGATGGTCTGTGCCTGATTTGACATAGTCATATCATCCATGCCGCCGCTTGGGTCAAGCTGGTACCATAACGTATAGTACTCAGATTGTATTTCTTTATCACTTGCGCTGAGGGAATCATTATCGGCAACGGAATTCTCCATTATTTTAATATATTCCTCGAAATTCTTACTATCGAGTATCCCCAGATAATCTGTGAGAAGCTGATTCTTCGAATCCAGGGTTTTCTGCCATGCAGAATCCCGGGATTCTGCCGGAACTGCTTCGAGCGAGCGGATTTCGGATTTAAGATTCGTCAGGTCCTGCAGGGCCAGAGTCAAAAAGTTACTCTGATAACCTACATAAATCTCTTTATCGATTTCCGTCTGCATCATTTCGATCTGCATATAGACGTCAGCCCTCTGATCTTTGAGGGATTGGAGAGCCATCTGATTCTCAGACGTATCGGGCATGGCTTCGATTTGCTTATCAAGATCAGCAAGGTACGTCGTCTGGCTCTGTATTTGTGTTGTCAGATCGTCCGTATACCACTGTGTCTGGTTTGGATCTGAATACGCGGTGGAAAATTGGGCTGTCTGTGCCTCCATAAATTTCATTACACCGCCGAGCCCGAAACAGCCAAGAATCATAACGATCATGAATATGATGATGCTGACCTTCTTTGAAATTTTGATCAGCTCATTCTTGTATAAAGCAATAATCTTATTCAATCGTAAGTCCTCCCCCTGTGATTTGTAAAAATGCATCCTCAAGCGATGTTTCCAATCGGGCTGCACCAAAAATTTCTAATGCGTTTGATGACAGCAGGGAAATGACAGCCGGAACAGCATCCTTGCTGATCTCAATATCGAAGCTGTCTTTTGTCATGGCTTTTATTTTACCGGGATAGGCTGCCTTAAGGAGTTCTGCTGCTTTTTCGGGCTGGCTGGTTTGAATCCGGTAGATGATTTCCCCGGATGCAAGCGAAGTAAGTTCTTCAATTGTCTTTACATCGATCAGTTTACCCTTGTTGATGATGCCGACGCGGTCGCACATCATCTGCATTTCGGAAAGAAGATGGCTTGACACCATAACAGCGACATTTTCATCATGTGCCAGAGTTTTGAGGATGTCACGCAATTCATGGATCCCAGCCGGGTCAAGCCCGTTGGTCGGTTCATCAAGGATGAGTACTTTGGGTTTGTGCAGAAGGGCCTGAGCGAGCCCTATACGCTGCTTCATGCCAAGGGAATATTTCTTGACCTTATCATTAATTCTCTCCTGCATTCCGACCAGGGCGATAACTTCGTCTATTCGCTCACGGGTTACACCTTCGTGCAGCCGTGCATACATCTCAAGATTGACGCGACCGCTGATGTCCTTGTACATTTCCGGATTTTCAACGATGCCGCCAAGGCAGCCCATTGCTTTTTCGTAATTCTTATAGCGATCATAGCCGTTAATTGTTATGCTGCCTTCGTCCAGCGTCAGAAAACCCATTACCATCTTGATGGTTGTTGTTTTACCGGCGCCGTTGGGTCCAAGAAAGCCGAAGACTTCACCGGCACGTACATCGAAGGAGATGTTATCGACTACTTTTTTGCGCCCGAAGGATTTACTCACATTTCTGATTTGCAAAGCGGTTTCCATATTAATACCCCCCCATATTCTGTACGGAAAGTGAGGCATATACGATTTTCCATTTGCCGTCTTCCTTTTGCAATATGATCTGATTCGTCGATTCAGCCGACTCGCGGACTGGTTCAGTCGATCCTGAGGCAATATCCACATACTCGGTCACGGTCTGCGTTGTAAAATCTACAGTCGCTGTATTGTCACGGAAAGTTACGGCTCCGAATTTTATGTTGTTGTTAGCATAACTTGTATAGATTCGACCGGTCATGATCTGCAGCTTCAAATTCAGGTAAACCGAACCAACTGCATTCTCTCGAATGGACTGATTGTCCGTGTAATACGGGCTGATTTCCGGCTCAAGTGAATCTGCGTATTTTTTGACCTCGCTGTCAGTCGGTGCGGTCTGTCCGTCAATAAAATTCTCCGGAAGGACACGCCATGCTGCGTCTGCTTCGACGTAGGTCTGACAGGCATCTTTGATCACAGGTACGGCCTGCTTCTGGTTTATTGACAGAACAACCAGATAGACGGCGACAAGAAGGATAACAAGAGAAGTGACAATGATTCCACGATTGATTTTGCGGATAAATTTCCCCACTGAATACCTCCTGATAATTACATAATTTGATGCACACTTTCGAACAGTCAGAATGAATTGTTGTATAAAGCAATTTTAATATTATATCATAATTATAAGTTTTTGAAAAATATGGAAATGTATCGAACACACTGAGACGCGCCGGCTACGCAGTCAAAAAGTTGAAAAGATGAAATCTGCTGATGCAGCCTGTATAATGATGGCCAAGGTTCGGAGCAGCGGTGTCCTGTCTGGTTACGACGGCACTGCTTAGGATTCTTCTGGCTGCGGGTTTTATTTGTGCGGATTTGTACAAAACGATAACAGCAAATCCAATGAACGGATATAATGGAAATTGCCGTACACTCATAAGATTGGAGAAAACAGTATGCTCAAATCCCAAAAAGCGATAGGTGAATATCTTACCCTGCCCAAACTAACGTTGGAACAGGTCGCGCATAACGCGCAGATTGCAACTGAAAAATATTTGTATGGTGACGAAAGAGGACAATACATTATGTATTTTGGTCCTGTTAAGAAAGCCAGCAAGCACGTTATTATTTTTATCCATGGAGGAGGCTGGATTGCCGGTTCACCGGACCGGTACAAATTTATCGGGCAGAAATTTGCCGATATGGGTTACCACACCATCTCGCTTGGATACCGGCATACACCGCTGAACAAATATCCGGCGCAGGCAGAAGATGTATTCAGCGGGTATTGCAAGGCGATGATTATTCTCCTTGGAAAAGGAATCAAAACAAAAGACATCATCGTGATAGGATCGTCAGCCGGCGGTCATTTGGGCGGGGTTCTGACATATGACAAGAACCTTCAGGCCAAATACGGAGTTGATCCGAGAAACATTAAAGGATTTGTCTCGCTAGGGGGGATTTTAACCTTCGGCGTCGATTACGCAAGATACACACAGAACCTTATGAATGCCCTGTTTGAAAAAGATTATGACCGGGTTAATGCCGAGCCATACGCAATGGTGGACGGGACAGAAAAAACAAAAGTATTGTGCATCCATTCTCAGAACGATCCGGTAAGCGCGATTCAAAATGAGACGCTCTTTGTCGATAAGATTAACAGTTTTCACAAAGGGTATGGCGAGAAGTACATTGTGAAGGATGAGACAATCTTTCATTCGAACCTTGTAACCGGGATATTCTTCGAAGACCCTGAGACTTCACCTTCTCTGAAGGAACTTTTTCGCTGGATAAAAGCACTGCCGTCCAAAGCGATTTATCCGGATGTCAAAAAAGAAGATATAGTCGTACTGGACTGATTTGAAAGCATAAAAAATGCAATCCATTCCATAAACGGAATTCAGAAAAGGAGACAGCAGGATGACAGACATTACCACCGTCGTTTTTGATCTGGACGGCACGCTTCTCGATACACTGGGAGATTTAGCTGACGGCGTAAATTTCGCTTTAACCCAATATGGGTATCCGGCAAGGACGCTTGAGGAAGTCAGGCAGTTTGTGGGAAACGGCGTCAGAAACTTGATTGAGCTATCCATTCCGGGCGGGATCGGGAATCCTGATTTTGAGCCTTGCCTGCACATGTTTAAAGAACATTATTCGAAAAACATGCAAAACAAGACACGTCCGTACGAGGGCATAATGGAATTGCTTGAAGCTCTCCGTAAAGCTGGTATTAAGACGGCTATTGTATCTAATAAATTCGATAAAGCAGTCAAGGAACTTAGTAAAGAGTATTTCGGCGATCACATCGCTGTGTCCATCGGGGAGTCTGTGCGGATTCACAAAAAGCCTGCCCCTGACTGTGTATATGAAGCTCTGCATGAACTCGGGTCACCGGCACTGACAGCTATTTATGTCGGTGATTCGGAAGTGGATGTCAGAACAGCCCATAATGCAGGACTTCCGTGTGTCGGAGTGACATGGGGATTCCGTGAAAAGGAAATTCTCGTAGCGGAAGGCGCCGAGTATATTATTGATCATCCCCTGGAACTGCTGGATATTTTGAAAAACAATTTCTGTCGGAGCGAAAAATGATAAAAATAGCCGGCATACCCCTGCCCCTTACCTATAGCGCGGATCTCCTGAAAGAGAAGGCTGCAGAGCGGCTCTGTATAGACCTCTGCCGGATTGAACGTGTTTCGATTGAATCCCGCCGGATAGACACGTCGGATAAACAGGATATTCACTTTCTCATAACGCTTTTCGTGTATATCACAGGCGATGAAAATGAAATCATATGGAGAATAAAGGACAAAAAAGTTACACGGGAGACCGGGTCTTTCTATATTATTCCCGGTGCAAAAGTGCTGGAACAGCGCCCCGTCGTTATAGGCTGCGGGCCTGCCGGGATGTTTGCCGCCCTGGTTCTCGCACAGGCAGGAGCGCGCCCGGTTTTGCTTGAACGGGGTTTGGATGTCGAAAGGCGCCGTAAAAATGTACAGGCATTCTGGCGGACGGGCATTCTTGATGCCGTCAGTAATGTGCAGTTCGGCGAAGGCGGAGCGGGAACTTTTTCCGACGGTAAGCTGAAAATCGGAAAAAAGGATGCTCGCAAGATGAAAATCCTTCAGGAATTCGTCGAGGCGGGTGCACCTCCCGAAATTCTCTGTGACAGTAAGCCCCATATCGGTACAGACCGGCTTCACGGAGCTGTACAGGGAATTGTCGGTAAAATCATCAGCCTTGGAGGCGAAGTGCATTTCGGGGCGGCTGTCACGGAAATTATCCGGATGAACGGGCAAGTGACCGGCGTAGGATATATAGAAGATGACATGTATACTGTGTTGTCCGCGAACCATGTCGTTCTGGCAATCGGACACAGTGCGCGCGATACTTTCTCGTATCTTTCGTCAAGCGGAATGCAGATGGAACAAAAACCTTTTGCTGTCGGCGTTCGCATCGAACACCCCCAGGCCCTTATTGACAAAATCCAATATGGAAATTTTGCAGGGGATTCCCGGTTGGGTGCTGCCGATTACAGAATGGTCGTTCACCTGCCAAATGGCAGAGGGGTATACACATTCTGCATGTGTCCCGGAGGAAGCGTAGTCGCTGCTGCGTCCGAAGAGGGCGGACTTGTGACAAACGGTATGAGCAAATGGAAACGTGACGGAAGAAATGCGAACGCCGCGCTCTTGGTGACCGTTGAAAAAAAGGACCTGCAAAGCGACCATCCTTTAGCCGGCGTTGCTTTCCAGCGTGCGATAGAGTCGGCTGCCTTTACGGCGGGCGGCAGCAGCTTTAAGGCGCCGGTTCAGAGACTGGAGGATTTCCTGAAAGGCAGATGCACGAAAGCGTTTGGAGATGTACTGCCTACCTATATGCCCGGAACGGAGTTTGCCTGCGCAGATTCCTATTTGCCGGAAGATATATACGGCTCCCTCAGACAAGGTCTCATCGAAATGGGTGAGTGGATGCCGGGGTTCTGTTTGCCGGATGCTATTCTGACAGGCGCAGAGACAAGAAGTACATCGCCGGTCCGGATGACCAGGGGAGCGAGCCTTGAAGCTGCCGGAATTAAGGGGCTATACCCATGCGGCGAGGGCGCAGGATATGCCGGAGGTATTATCTCGGCTGCCGTTGACGGGATGCTCTGTGCTGAGAAGATTCTGGAAGAGGATTTGTTTAAGACAAATCAATTATAATGGGAAAATATGATATGCCAAAGAGGAGGAATCTGATATGTCGGAAACTGTAGCCATTATCGATTTGGGATCCAATACGACCCGCCTTAATATTTTCGAAATGCATGACGGTACGGAGCAGCCGGAACTCCTGGCGGAAGCCAAATATAAAGTGCGTTTAAGTGAAGACATGGGGGATGACAAAGTGCTTATCAATCCGGCTGCGATAGTGCGTGCGATGGATGCCATGCAGAATTTTTCGAAAATTCTTGCCGGATACCCGGATGCCCGCGTACTGGCTGTGGCGACCGAGGCGATGAGGCGGGCGAGAAACGGCCCTGCTTTAGCAGAACTCCTGTTCCAGACAACCGGTATACCCATCCGTATTATTTCGGGGGAAGAAGAAGCGTTTTTTGATTTTCAGGCAGTTCGTCATTCCCTGCCGGAGCGGGATGCGCTGATTATTGATACGGGAGGCGGAAGCTGTGAATTGATCCTGATGCGGGAGGGACAGTGCCTGCAGATGGTAAGCCTTCCCCTGGGTTCCGTAGTCTTATCCGAAAAATTCACGAATAAGGGAGACATGACGGCTGCTGCGATTTTTCGCCTTTTCAATTACGTACAGGCCCGGCTCTCTACGGTTCACTGGCTTCCAGAGGCTCGTGAGCTTCCGGTCATTGCAATTGGCGGGAACCACCGTGCTGCCGGTAAAGTCTGGAAAAATAACCAGGATGATGACGCATCTCTCCACGGCTATACAATCACCAGGGAGAATCTGAACAGTTTATATATCGATCTTCTTGATGCGGATAACAACCGGCGGCAGGTTATGCTTGGAAAGAATAAAGACCGTGCGGATATCATCTCCGCAGGTCTTGTACCGCTGATCCAGTGCCTGCGGCTGCTGGAAACACACCGGATTATATTCTGTGAGACCGGCCTGCGGGAAGGCGTCATATATGCGGAACACAACGGACAGACCATGCCATAAGGTAAGTAAATCCAAAACAGGGAAAGAGTCCTGCTGTCAGCCAAATAAAGTGACGAGTTCTAAAATGCATGCTACAATGAAAGAATTACTTATAGTCCTTGCCGCTTATTTCATATACAAAGAGCTTGAATATCATATTTTTGAAATACAAAGCATAGTATAGGAGGTGATAGAGTATGGGAGACAAGAATCCAAAGAAAACAATGAAAAAGAAAAAAGCAGTTGAGAAAGTCTCGGTACAGCCGACAGCTGTCCCGGCAGCCCCTGTTAAGAAGCCTAAAAAGTAAAATGACAGACAAATAATGAATTTAATCGAGAAAGGATCGCTTCGGCGGTCCTTTTTCAATTCTTCCCCGGTGCAGGAAAAATCCGTATCGAAAGGTATATAATTACGTCAGAGAGATTTGTTTATCCGGATCAATAGCCGTTAGAACATGCATGATGGCCGGCGCTTCGCGGCAGCCGCATCTATCTGAATATCAGGAGGAAAAGTATATGGGAAAGATGCCTGCATTATTCATAGGCCACGGTTCTCCGATGAATGCAGTTGAAGATAATAAATACACGAAGAATTGGGAAAAAACGGCCGGTCAAATTCCCAGGCCGGAAGCGATTCTTAGCGTTTCTGCACACTGGTACACGCAGGGAACCCGGATTATGACCGCCGCCCACCCTTCGATGGTATATGACATGTATGGATTCCCCGATGCATTGTACCGCATCGAGTATAAAGCGCCGGGAGCACCTGCGCTCGCTCAGGAGACCATAAACCGGATCGGGCGGGATGTAAATATTGACAACACTTGGGGGTTCGATCATGGCACATGGTCCGTGCTGTGCAAAATGTACCCTGAGGCGGACATCCCGCTGTATCAGCTGAGTGTAGATATGAACGCGGATGCGCAGACGCATTTTCAAATCGGACAGGAGATTGCTTCTCTTCGCGACAGGGGTGTAATGATCCTTGGAAGCGGAAATGTCGTACATAACCTTGGCAGAATTAACTGGGGAATGGACGCCGGAATGCCTTGGGCCGAAGAATTTGACAATTATGTCAAAGACAAAATCGTCAAAAGGGAATTTGATGACGTCATTCATTATGAGAAAGCAGGCGAATCATCTAAAATTGCTTTTCCAACACCCGATCATTATTTCCCGCTTCTCTATGTGCTCGGTGCTTCGCAGAAAAATGACAAACTAACTATTTTCAATGATTCCTGTACTATGGGATCGATGTCGATGACGTGCTATTTATTCGAATAATAAAAGACGCCGTCCAAATTCCGGATACATGGGAAAAATGAGGAAATGCTTTCACCGCGGGAAACCGAAAGGGTCAGAATCCGACACGGACGCTGACCCTTCCTGCACTGTATATACATAACGAGAGCGGCTATTTCTTCCTTGCCAGTTCTACTTCTTTGTCCCATGCTTCCTTGAAATCAGCTAATTCCTTCTTCATGACCGGAATGCGTGTTCCAAGATCTCCGCAATGGAGACACTTGTCGTTCTTGAAGCCTTGAGCGGGACATTTGTCCGCAACCTCCTGGGCACATCCGTAATTGCCGCAGCTTGAGCATCTGAAAACAGGATTCTTGCACGGATGCTCGTGTTTTATACCGTCACATTTGGCTACGAGGGCTTTTTCCTCTTCTGTCATTTCCAAATGGCGTTTCTGATTTAATCGCCCGCCTCTTCTCCAAATTTGATTATATGGAGACAATTCCGGCACAACAACCACTTCCTTTCAATGAAGAAAAACCAGATCTTCTTTGAAATGCTGCAGCAGATATTCGAGAAATTTATCGTCTGCAGACACAAGGGACGGAACCCAATTCCCTGCCTCTGTGTACAGCTAATTGTATCATTTCAGAAAGGCAATAGTCAATAAAAGCTGACGGAATAACATATGACACGCGCCCTGGCAGCGGCAAGGACTGACCGGAGATTTTTACATGTGTACCGACGCGTCCGGGATATATTTGGTTTTCCATTTTTCGGACCGGAAACGTGTGACAAAGAAACCGGAACGGCATATCCAGTCAATAATCATGGCAATCCAGACTCCAATCGCACCATATCCTAATACGATTCCCAAAATATAACTGAAGACGATACGGAAAAAAAACATCGAAGCAATCGAAACGGACATGGTAAAACGCACGTCGTTTGCCGCACGAAGCGCATTTGGAAGGGTAAAGGCAGCCGGCCAGAGAAGCATGGCAATACCGTCATGAATGAGGACAAGTATGAACGCAAGTTTCAGGGTCTCATCCGAGAGATTATAGATCCTGAGTATCAGCGGCAAGGATATCAGTATCACAGTGTTGAGTCCGATTGTTATTGCATATGTGATTTTCAAGAGTTTTTTGGTGTAATATTTGGCCTGATCGAAGTCTAATGCCCCGACACAGCGCCCGACAACCGTGATCATCGCAAGGCTGATCGCCTGCCCCGGAATGCACCCGAGGGAATCGAGATTATTGGCTACCGCATTTGCAGCGATCTGAACAGTGCCGAAAGATGCAATGATACTTACAACAAGGATCCGTCCGAGCTGAAACATACTGTTTTCAAGGCCGCTTGGTATGCCGATAAACAGAATTTTACGTATTGCGGTGATATCGGGAATAAAGTGTTTGAACTTGATGAATATATCTCTCTGGGGATTCATAATCAGGAAGAGCAGGATAAAGGCGCCTACCGTTCTTGAAATGAGCGACGGAACAGCGACGCCTGCAACACCCATATGGAGTCCGTATACACAAATCGCATTACCTGCAATGTTCAGGATATTGATGACAAGGCCTGAAAACATCGGAATCCGGGAGTTGCCCATCACACGAAACAACGCTGCACATGCGTTATACAGCCCGATGCAAGGGTATGAAATTGCTGAAATCCAAAAATAAATCAGAGAACTGTCCATTACGGCTTTATCGATTTTGCCGAAAAAAAGCCCCAGGATCTGTGCCCTGAGTATCAGGGAAACAACCATGATTACGGAAGAAAAAAGAACCGTAACAAAAAGGAGCTGGTTTGCTGAGAAGCAGGCCTTTTCGCGCTGCCTCGCACCAAGGTACTGGCTTGCTACGACCGCTCCTCCTGTGGCCAGGGCGGCGACTAAGTTGATCAATAGGATGTTGATCATATCAACCAGCGAAACGCCGGATACAGCCGCCTCGCCGACCGATGACACCATAATGGTATCGGCAATTCCGACCGTGACTGCGAGCACCTGCTCGATAATCAGCGGAATAATCAGGCTCTTCAAATCAGAATTCGAAAATGTTACTTTTGCGTTCATAGGGATGCGTTTCCTCACAGCCCGGAATTGCGGCAAAACAGCTCCGGGCGAGTCTCTTATACGGATCTAGAAAAGCTTAAAGCAATGCATGGATTTATGCAATGTTTTGCGGCAAAAATGATTAGGGCGGTTCTGTGTTAGAATTGTATGCATGGCACGACGATTGCAGACTGGCAATCAGGAGGAAAAATGACAAATAACTGGCTTGCAAACTGGAAAGCAGACTTAGACCAATTGGCGTTGGAATTGCCCCGGAGGCATAAAAATCTATTCTTTGCATGTGCACGGAATAACTTTGAACAGCAGATTGAGGACCTTAAAAGCAACCTGGAACAATATGATAATTTTATGATTGCTGTAAATATAGCCAAAATAGTAGCCTCAGCAAAAGATGCACATACTGCCCTTATGTTACCGGCCATGCGGTTTATTCCCTTCGAGTTCTATTGGTTTGAAGAAGGAATATTTATTATTGGCTCCTCAGCCGGGTATGCAGAATTTTTGCACAGTAAAGTTACGCACATAAATGGAATCGGCATCGATGAAGTAATAGAAAGAATTTCGGAAATTGTCCCACGCGAAAATGCATCGTTTTTGAAGGCGCAGCTGCCGAAATACCTCTCGTCCGCAGAAGTCCTGTACGGGCTGGAAATAATTGATGACTTTAACAGGGTCGAATTAACTGTCGAAAGCCTGGATGGAAAGGGTCTCAGGGTAATAACAGATACATGCCCGTCTTTTGATTATCACAGATCGATGCGGGGGGCGGATAATCCTGTGGAAAATATCGTGCCTTTATACAGGCAGAACAAAGATAAATACTTCTGGAGTCATTTTCTGGAAGCCGATAATACTATGTATTTCAACTACAACAGCTGTAAAGACAGAAAGGATATTACCGCAGAAGATTTTGGTACGGACCTGATGGCATTTATCAGCCTGAACAACGTTCAAAAACTGATCGTTGACCTGCGCAACAATCTTGGCGGAATTTCGAGCCTTCTGGAGCCGTTCATCGAGGAACTTTCCAAAAATCAGAAGCTGAACACAAGAGGCGGTATTTTTGTTATTCTCGGAAGGGATACGTTCTCATCGGCTCTCCTCAACGCCTATGCCCTCAAAAATAAAACGGCTGCGATATTTGTCGGAGAGGCTTCAGGCGGCAAACCAAATTGCTACGGGGAAGTGGAATATCTGCGGCTCAAGAATTCCGGACTTAAAATCAGATTCTCCACGGTGTATTATAAAGTCATAGAAGATGATAAACAGATGTCTTTTTATCCGGAGATCGAATGTAAAGTAACCTTTGCAGATTATCTGGGAAACAGGGACGCATGCGTCGAATGTGCGTTAGCTTTCGACAAGGAGTAATCATATGATTAAAAGTCTGTGGTACGGGATATTGGATGCCAGGGAAATCAAAAGCGATAAACCGATAGGTGTTACAAGGCTTGGAGAGAAACTCGTACTCTGGAGAAGTCAGGACGGCAGTATCAACTGTATCTGTGACCAGTGCTGCCACCGGGGTGCCGCCCTGAGTGCCGGGAAAGTGCTGCAAGACTCGGTTCGCTGCCCGTTTCACGGATTCGCCTATGATGCGTCCGGTAAGGTTGTCCTTATACCTGCGAACGGCAGCAGTATGCCGGTTCCCGATCGATATCATGTCCGTGCATACAGGGTTATGGAGAAATACGGCTTTATCTGGCTCTGGAACGGAAGCTTTACGGATGAACTTCCCGAAATCCCCTTCTTCCCGCATCTCCGGCAGGGATTCACATACGGCAGCTTTTCCGAAACATGGCCGGTCCATTATACAAGGGCCATTGAGAATCAGCTGGATGTTGTTCACCTGCCTTTTGTGCATACCAATTCAATCGGCCGGGGTAACAAAACGCTGGTTAACGGGCCGGTTGTTACATGGGAAGAGAATCTTATGACATTCTATGTCAATAATGTCACGGACGACGGGGCGACAATACCCTTAAAGCCAGACGAGATTCAAAATTACAGGGACCTTTTCCACCTTCAGCTCCAGATGCCGAACACATGGCAGAATATTATCAGTGAGGATATTCGCATCGTTGCCGTTTTCGCACCGATAGACGATTCCAATACCCGCATTTATCTGCGCTTCTATCAGCGATTCATGAAAATCCCTGTTCTCAGGCAGCTGGTCAACCATATGAGCAATATCAGCAACAAATATATCCTTCATCAGGACAGGCGGGTTGTTTTGACACAGATCCCCAAAATGACGGACCTCAAAATGAGCGAGAACCTTATTCAGGGAGACGCACCTATCATCGAATACCGCAAAAGAAGAGCCCTGCTGCGAAGCGAAACCTGATTTGCAATTGAGGTAAATATATGAGCAGAAAAAAGAAGTGCATGTGGAACTTCGCTACTATGAAGTGCCGCAGAACGAATATGCAGTAGGTCTGTTGGGTGACAGCTGGAAAAGGGTTTACCATAATCCTGTTAATGATCTGCATTTTCACAATTTATTGGAAATCGGTTTCTGCTTTTATGGCGAAGGCAAACTTGTATTCGACGGAGGTTCTGTTATTCCCTATACAGATGGGTCCTTCACCGTGATCCCGCAAAACCTGCCGCATACGACCTGGAGTAACGGAGGAGATGCCAATTACTGGGAATTCCTTTTCATTGACGTTGATACTATGTTGGGCAGTGTATACAGTGAGGACCAGATTTTTGCACATGAGCTGATCACACGCGTCAAAAAAAAGGCGTATGTATTTCAGAAAAACGAAGTACCGGTATTATCTGACAGCATCAAGGCACTTTTGAATGAGAAAAGGGAGCTGCGGGAATTCGGGGCGGAAATTGAAAAGTACCTTGTACTCAAGCTGCTGCTGGAAATAGCGCGCATAAATCCTTTTGAGACTGAAAAAGGCGACCACCCCCAAAAACGGAGGAAGGTGATACTCGATTCTCTGGAGTATGTTAATGAGAATTTCGCCGAAAACATCAAAATCAAAAAACTTGCAGAGATTTGCCATTTGAGCGAAACGCATTTCCGCCGGCTGTTTGAGGACACAATCCATATGACGCCCGTTGACTACATTAACTTTGTGCGGATTCAGAAAGCCTGCGAACATTTGAACAGTTCAAACGACACAATGGAAAATGTCGCGCTGAAAGTCGGGTACATATCCCAATCAACTTTTAACAGAAATTTCAGCAGATTTGTGGGCGTCTCGCCGCATAAATGGAAAATGGCTGCGGATAATTATAAGCTCAAACTCCTGAATTATAGAATCACTGCACTCAAGGGATGGTAGCTTCAAACACCCAAATGGTCGAATATGCACATTACGTGTTCAATTTCGAAAACATATCCTCCAAAAACCGTGTAATAATATGCACATAAATTGCCTCGCATTTCTGAAAAAATTGCGCAATATCACAATAAATAGGGTGGATATTGGGGAATTTATAAGATTTTCGTGGGCAATAGATCGATAAAACACTATTATAGGAGGAAAAGAAATGAAGAAGGTTTTTGCAATTATTTTGGCCGTTGCGCTCACTCTGTCAGCTACAGCATGCGCCAAGACCGCTACTACTACAGAGTCCACGACAAAAGCTGCCGCAGTTACAACAGCAGCGGCTGACACATCAACAGTTGCAGCAAACACAACAACAGCCGCCGGTGACAACACACTTACTGTCTGGTGTTGGGACCCGGCCTTCAATATCTATGCCATGCAGGAAGCCGCTAAAGTATATCAGCAGACAAATCCTGACTTTAAGCTGAATATTGTAGAAACACCATGGGCCGACATCCAGACTGCTCTGACAGTTGCCGGATCTTCCGGAGACTACAGCACTCTTCCTGACATCTTCCTTTGCCAGGATAATGCTTTCCAGAAGAATGTTATCACCTTCCCCAAACTGTTTACAGACCTGACCGCTTCCGGAGTCGCATTTGACCAGTTCGGCAGCGCAAAAGTTGCTTACTCGGTTGTTGACGGCAAGAACTATGGTGTTCCGTTTGATAACGGCGCTGTTATCAACTGCATGAGAACCGATGTCCTTGAGAAGGCCGGTTTCACGATTGCTGATTTCACAGACATCACATGGTCCAAGTACATTGAGCAGGGTAAGGTTGTCCTGGAAAAGACAGGCACGCCTCTTCTTTCCATGCAGGCCGGTGAATCCGACCTTATCATGATGATGATGCAGTCAGCAGGCGCAAGTATGTTTGATGCACAAGGCAACCCGACCATCGTTAACAATGCAACTCTTACAGAAGTTCTCAACACATATGCCGAACTTGTAAAATCCGGCGTATTGGTACAGGTAAACAGCTGGGACGAGTACATTGCAACACTTACAGGCGGAACAGTCGCCAGCACAATCAACGGCTGCTGGATCCTTGGTTCTATCCAGACAGCAAAAGATCAGTCCGGTAAATGGTCTATGACCGATATGCCTAAACTTGACAATGTTGCAACAGCAACAAACTATTCAAGTAATGGCGGTTCCAGTTGGGCAGTAAGTTCCAATACCAAGAACGCAGCACTTGCCGAAGATTTCCTTTCCAAGACATTCGCCGGCAGTGTTCCTTTCTACGAGACAATTCTTCCTTCATCCGGCGCCCTTGCCACCTACCTCCCTGCCGGAACAAGTGCTGTATATTCACAGCCGTCAGAATTCTTCCAGGGCGACAAGATCTTCTCGAAGATTATTGATTTCGCCGGCAAAGTACCTAAAAACAACACGGGCGTCTATTATTATGAAGCGCGTGATGCAGTTGCAACCGCTCTGACAAACATCATTGCAGGTGCAGATACTGCTAAAGAGCTTCAGGCCGCACAGGATACAGTCGTATTCAATATGCAAGGCTAATTCTCACTAATCAGTAATTAGTTTAGTCTTTAGTTAGGATTGGGGAACGGCATGCCGGCTTGGGCTAGCAGGTCGTTCCCCATTATTAGGACAACAAGGGGGAAAAACATGTGAGTAAGCACAAAATAATGCTTAACAAAAAACAAAGCATTACCGGATGGATATTCCTCGCCCCGGCAGTGCTGCTGATCGCAATATTTAGCTTTGTCCCGATGGTACAGGCTCTATTATTGTCTTTTCAGAGTGGAAAAGGTGCGAACCTGTCATGGAGCGGAGCTTATAACTACATCCGCATGTTTCAGGATAAAATATTTTTACAGTCACTGATGAACAACTTTATCTATCTAATCATACAGGTTCCCATTATGCTGGTGCTGGCGCTTATTCTGGCGGCAATGCTGAACAATAAAAGTCTGAAATTCAAAGGATTGTTCCGCACGGCGATTTTTCTGCCCTGTGCAACATCACTTGTATCCTATGCCATTATTTTCCGAACATTGTTTGCAAATGACGGACTGATCAATTTTTTTCTCATCAAGCTTGGTATCCTTACAACCGGATATCAGTTTCTTACAAATACAACTTCAGCAAGAATTGTAATTATTATAGCGCTTGTTTGGCGCTGGACCGGCTACAACATGGTGTTTTATCTTGCCGGCCTGCAGAATATTGAGTATTCAATCTATGAGGCTGCCAGAATTGACGGTGCATCAACGTTTCAGATATTCAAGAAAATAACCGTTCCGCTATTAAAGCCAATTATTTTGCTGACGGCTATCATGTCGACAAACGGTACGCTCCAGCTATTCGATGAATCTTTCAATCTGACGGGCGGCGGACCTTCCAATACAACGATTACAATGTCCCATTACATTTATAATATTTCCTTCAAGTATGTACCTAAATTTGGATATGCAGCGGCGCTGTCATTTTTGATTCTGTTTTTAGTTGCATTCCTTGCCTTTATACAAATGAGAGTAGGTGACAAACGTGACTAGAAAAGAAGCTCGTTTGACAAAAAAAGGAAATGGAATCAGCTATGCTGTTTTGACGCTGGTATCGTTGTTTTCCGTTTTTCCATTAGCCTGGATGGTTATTTCCGCCACGAATAGAAGTGTGGATATCACCAGGGGTATATTAATTCCCGGTACGGCATTTCTGGATAACTTTAATAAGCTGCTCTCTGTCCAGCCGCTGGGGATTGCCATGACAAATTCATTTAAGTATGCAATCATTCTTACATTTATATCCTTATTTATCTGTTCGCTGGCCGGTTACGCGTTTGAGGTTTACCATGATAAGGGCAAAGATTTTGTTATGAAAATCATTTTGCTTGCAATGATGGTTCCATTTGTTGCGGTGTTGATTCCGCTGTTTCAGATAATGTCATCAGCAAAATTACTCAATACCACAGCGGCGTTTATTCTGCCCTCTATTTCTACCCCGCTCCTGATTATGCTGTTCCGTCAAAGTGCCCGTTCATTTCCCCGGGACATCATCGAAGCGTCAAGAATTGACGGTCTTAAGGAATACCAGATCTTCATCAAAATGTTTGTCCCTACACAGAAGTCCACATATGCGGCAGCACTTACGATTACATTCATGGCTGCGTGGAATGCTTACCTCTGGCCTATTGTGGTCATGACAGACAAGAAGAGCATTACGATGCCCATGCTGGTTGCAAACACAATACAGGGTTATGTCACCGATTATGGAGTGGTTATGATCGGCGTTCTTTTCTGCACAATTCCTACTGTTATCATTTTCTTTTTCCTTCAGAAGTACTTTGCAGAGGGAATTACCGGTTCTGTCAAATGACAGTCAATGGTTTCCTGGATTGTGAATTTATTTAAATTACTACCTCAAGATATGGAGGCCCCTTATGCTGCGCTTTGAACATGATATGACAAAAGATCCCGCATTTTTCGCCGATAACCGTCTGGAAGCACATTCCGACCATCGACACTATACGTCCTTGCCGGCTGCAGACTTGTCGGCTATGGCCTGGCAGACTTCGGCAGCAGACTGTGATGATTTTCGTGTTTCACTAAACGGATTGTGGAAGTTTTCATATGCTGTTAACTATAACTCGGCCATTCCCGGTTTCGAAAACAACGATTATGATTGTCGCTCCTGGGCAGATATCCGCGTACCTGCGAACATTCAGATGGAGGGGTACGATTCGCCGCAATATGCTAATGTCCAGTACCCCTGGGATGGACGGGAACAGCTCAAACCCAATGAGGTACCGGAAAGATTCAATCCTGTTGCCAGCTATGTGAAATATTTTAATGTGCCGAAGGAAATGAAAGATAAAGAATTATGTATATCCTTCCAGGGCGTCGAAAACAGCATGGCCGTATGGCTGAACGGCAAGTATGTAGGGTACAGTACCGACAGTTTCACACCTGCTGATTTCCTGCTCACTCCTTACCTCACGGAAGGGGAGAACAAGCTGGCTGTACAGGTATATAAATGGACCGCAGCCAGTTGGTGCGAAGATCAGGACTTTTTCCGTTTTTCGGGAATCTTCCGTGATGTTTATTTGTATGCGGTTCCCCGCGTGCATATAGCCGATATGAAAGTCAGCATGATTCTGGACGACATCTTTACCGAAGCCGATTTGATCGTGGATATGAAGTCGGCCGGTAACGGCAGCGCCTGCCTGACCCTTATGGAAAACGGCCGGCAGGTCGCTTTTAACAGCTGTAAGCTCGAAGGGCAGGTAACCTGTAAAATACAAGTCAAAGAACCCAAATTGTGGAGTGCTGAGAAACCATATTTGTATGATCTGATTGTTGCGGTTCAAGATGAATCCGGCAGTACAATTGAGGTTATTCCTCAAAAAATCGGTTTCCGGCGATTTGAAATCAAAGACAGCATTATGCTTTTGAACGGCAGCAGAATCGTATTCAAAGGTGTCAACCGACATGAGTTCAGTGCCGTATCCGGACGCTGTGTGTCCAAAGAAGAAATGCTTCAGGACATCCTGACTATGAAGCGAAATAATATCAATGCAATACGTACATCTCATTATCCGAATGATTCATACCTGTATCATCTGTGTGATGAATATGGAATCTACGTGATTGATGAAGCAAACATGGAGTCACATGGCTCATGGGACGCTTATCTGAGCGGACAGACGTTAATAGAAGAGGTGGTACCCGGTGACAGACCGGAGTGGTTGGCACCTATGCTTGACCGTGTCAATTCTGTTTATCAGAGAGACAAGAATCATCCCTGCGTGCTGATATGGTCCTGCGGGAACGAATCCTTCGGCGGCAAAAACATTTTTGAGATGTCGCAGCTTTTCCGTGCACTCGATCCGACCCGTCCGGTGCATTATGAGGGTGTCGCCCACGACAGGAGATACAATGACACCACCGATATTGAAAGCCGTATGTATCCTCCAGTCGGCGAGATTCAGGAATTCCTGAAAACACACAGGGACAAACCGTTTATCTGCTGTGAGTATGTGCATGCCATGGGCAATTCCTGCGGTGCCATGTTCAAGTATACCGAGCTTGCCGATACTGAGCCGCTGTATCAGGGCGGATTTATCTGGGACTACATCGACCAGTCCCTTTTTGCGAAAGACCGGTATGGCGAGGATTACCAGGCATACGGCGGAGACTTTGACGACCGCCCCTGCGACTACAACTTCTGCGGCAACGGGATTGTGTACGCCGGAGCCCGTGATGCATCGCCCAAAATGTCCGAAGTAAAATTCAATTACCAGAATATACAAGTACAGGTAAACAGGACCAATGCCGCAATTATGAACAGAAACCTGTTTATTGGAACCGGTACATACAACTGTTTTGTAACCGTCCAAAAAGACGGTAGATTTATTTCGCGTAAAGAGATGCAGACAGACGTTGGACCGCAGAGCCAAAAGACATACCCGCTGCCTTTCCCGGAATTTTCGGAACCGGGTGAATATGCCGTCACGGTGTCGTTTGAACTTAAAGAAGATACCATATGGGCATCAAGGGGTCACGAGGTGGCATTTGGACAGGGCATCTACAAAGTACCGCAGAAGGCTGCAGCAATTCGCGAGCCTTTTGAAGTGACGCGCGGCTATCAGAATATCGGTGTAAGGGGAGCGGATTTTGATGTCCTGTTCTCTGCCCTGCACGGCGGTCTGGTTTCCTACCGGTATGGCGGTAAAGAATTGATCAAAGGGATTCCCATGCCTAATTTCTGGCGTGCCCCCAATGACAACGACCGTGGTAATCATATGCCGGCGCGGTACAGCCAGTGGAAGATTGCCAGCCTTTACCTGTCGCATATGCTGTTTGACAAAAAGGATATGCTGCGGCCGGAAATTGTGGTGAACGGGAATTGCGCAGAAATAAAATTCCGCTATATGATGCCCACAGTACCTGCTTCCAAATGCAGCCTGACGTACCTCGTATATGGGGACGGCACTATAAAAACAAGCCTCGCATACGTTCCGGAAAAAGCGCTTGGGGATATGCCGGAATTCGGCGTCATGTTCAAATTTGATGCTGATTATAACCGCACGGAGTGGTATGGTCTCGGCCCTGATGAGACATATGCGGACAGAAACAGAGGTGCAAAGCTCGGTATATATTCCGAAGCGGTTGCCGATGCTATGGCAAAATACCTTGTGCCGCAGGAATGCGGGAATAAAACAGGGGTTCGCTGGGCAAAAGTTTTGGATCGAAAAGGCCGCGGCATTTTGTTCAGCGGCGATGAGATGTACTTCTCCGCTCTTCCGTACACACCTCATGAGCTCGAGAATGCCCGCCATCCTTTTGAATTGCCGAATGTGCATTATACAGTTGTACGAGTCGCGCAAAAGCAGATGGGCCTGGCAGGGGACAATAGCTGGGGTGCGCGTACGCATAGCGAATATCTGCTTGATATCAGTTCACCCATGGTGTTCGAATTCAGTTTTAAGGGTATTTGATTTGATTTTGCCGCTAAGTTTCCAGGTTGAGGAGACCGACGGCAAAAAGAAGCAAAACACAAAGTACCGGAATTTGCTCCCCTTGAGCAGACAGACACAAACAAAATGTCTGCTGCCCGGGGGGATTTTTTGTATTCTGATATGGGAAGACGTGTTTTACATAAACGATCGTACACACAGTTTTATGGAATAGAAAAATATTATGAAAAAAATGCAGTTTGCCTATTTACAAAAGATCGGATTGGATATATAGTTAGTCGCATAAGCAACTAACTAGTCAAGCGACTAGGCAAAAAGGAGGAACCCACTTGAAAATAAATTTTGAAGACGAACGCCCGATATTTCTGCAGATAGCAGAGCAGATTGAAGACGGCATTCTATCCGGTGCTTTTCCGGAAGAAACACAGATACCATCAACCACGGAGATATCAATAAATTTTAAAATCAACCCGGCTACGGCCCTGAAGGGAATCAATTTGTTAGTCGACGGCGGCATTGTGTATAAGAAAAGAGGGCTTGGTATGTTTGTAAATACAGGAGCGGTGAAGACGATCCGGGGGAAGAGAAAAGAAGAGTTTTTTGAAAATTACATCACGAAGCTGGCAGGTGAGGCCAAAAAACTTGGTCTGACAAAGGAAGAGATTGTCGGTATGATAGAAAGGGGATTTAAACAATGAACGGTATTGAAGTTAAGAACACGTCCAAGAATTTCGGTAATGTCCACGCTCTTAAGGGTGTCAGCGTGCATTTTGAAGAGAATAAAATATATGGGCTGCTCGGCAGAAACGGCGCCGGCAAATCAACGCTTTTGAATGTAATTACAGGACGGATTTTCGCAAGTAACGGCGAGGTGCTTGTAGATGGTGAGACTGCACTGGAAAATGACAGCGCGCTTCAGAAGATCTACATGATGAGCGAGAAGAATTATTACCCTGAGAATATGAAGATCCGGGACGTGTTCACATGGACCAGGGAATTTTATCCGAATTTTGATACAGCCTATGCGACTGCGCTGGCTGAGCGGTTTGAACTGAATATAGACAAAAAAGTTAAGTCGCTCTCTACCGGCTATAGTTCGATTTTCAAACTTATAACGGCTCTGTCGACTAACGCTCCCTACATACTTCTCGACGAGCCGGTGCTTGGGCTTGATGCTAATCACAGGGATCTTTTCTACAGGATTGTCATAGAGAAATTCAGCGAAAATCCCTGCACAGTGATCATATCAACGCATCTCATCGAAGAGGCGGCCGGTGTAATAGACCATGTCGTCATTATTAAAGACGGAGAAATCATTAAGGACGAATCCCGTGATGACCTGATGTCAAAAGGATATACCGCAACGGGCGCAGCGTCGGTCGTTGACAGCTTTATTGCAGATAAGAACGTGCTTGGAATGGACAGTCTCGGCGGCTTAAAGACAGCGTATATTTCGGGGGCGCTTGACAGAAGTACCGTACCGTCCGGAATAGAGATCAGCAAAATGGATCTGCAGAAACTGTTTATCCAGCTGACAAATTCATAAGGGGGGAAAAGTATCATGAAACTCAAATCTACTGTTAAATATCAGATCATAGATATGGAAAAACCGGTTTGTATTTTCTATTTTGTATTGTTGTGTATTCTGGTGTTTGGATTTACTGTCTCAGGCGCAAGATTTGTGATTTCCGGAAATATAGTTTCTTCTACACCAGGATCCGGATTCTCCGGCATGGAATTAGCTTCGATAATTTTTCTTTTTGTGTGCGGACTGAATTCTTTCAAGGAATTCTTCCGGATGTTTATGCAGAACGGCATTTCAAGAAGGACGATTTTTATCAGCAGGCTTATTACCATACTGGCTGTCTGCACAGGCATGGCAGTTATCGACAAAGGAATTCTGCTTCTGGGAAAATTAATTGCCTCCAATAGTACCAGGATCTTCTACACCGGTTTATTTGAGATGATCTACGGGGGGCGTGCGGGTCGTATTAGCAGCCTGCATATGCATATCGACGGATTCTTTTTCAACCTGTGCCTTTATCTTGCCGCTATGACAATCGGCTATTTTATTACGATTGCCTTCTACCGGATGAATAAAATTGCCAAAATTATTGTGGCTGTCGGTGTGCCGATGGTTCTTCTAAACGGCTTGCCAATTCTGGATACGGCCCTTTTACACGGCGTTGTTGTGAAAGCGCTTATCAATGCAGCTGCCTTTGCATTCGGTTTCCAAAACGGCGGAAACCCCTATTTTGGAATGGTTTCCCTGTTGCTGATCGCTGCTGCCTTCTGCTGTCTGAGCTGGCTGATGGTGCGAAGAGCTGTTGTGAAAGACTGATCAATCCTATACAGGATTTTCGGGCAATCAGGATATAAGCGGACGATAAGAGCCGCTGCAGGATGAACAGGGATGTTCGGAACGCAGCGGTTCTTTTTGATGCTTGACATTATCGATATAAGGGATTAATTTATATACATAGCACGGCTAGGCATAGTGAAACAATGTATAAATTTGCAGATTGAATCAATAAAGGGATAAACATGACATGCAACGCAGGACGCCGGCAGGTGAGGTGAGGAAGTATGGCAGCAGATACAGTAGATAAGGAATTACTAAAAGGGACGATCCCGCTCATGGTCCTCTCCCTGATCGACAAAAGAGACCTGTACGGATATCAGATCATTAAGCATCTGCGTGCTTTGTCGGGTGAGACGTTCGTGTTCAAGGAAGGAACTCTCTATCCAATACTGCACAGCCTGGAGAAGAGCCAGTTTATTGTCAGCTACTGGCAGGAAAGCAGCGTAGGAAGGAAGCGGAAATACTACCGGATTTCCGAAAATGGATTACGGGAACTCACCGACCGGCTCATGGCCTGGAACACATTCACAGGTGCAGTGGCGCTTGTATTGGAAGGGGAGGTACCCGGTGATGAAGATTGATTCTTTCGAGAAATACATTCGCTCTGTGACACACCAGATCGATGACAGGGAAGCCCGGAAAGAGACCGAAAAGGAATTGCGGGAACACCTGACCGAGTCATATGAAGAACAAATATCAATGGGAAAGCCGCACGAAGGAGCCGTGCTGATTTCCTTGGATAATTTCGGGGAGGCCCGGGGAATAGGGGCAGATCTCGATAAGGTTCACACCCGTAGGTTCAAGCTGTGGCAGGTCTTAATAATAACCGTGGTTGTCATCTTATTCATTTCTTTTGTATTCGGCTATTTTTATGCAAACCTGGGCAATTAATATTTCAAAAGGAGAAACATATGAATCATCTGATTCAGAAACAACTTTGGTACATTCTGGTACTTCTGGTCCTATTCTATGCCGTTCCGCTGATTTATTTCCTTCCGGCTCTTGAAGATACATTTATCACTTCATTATCCGCATCGATGCTGCTTGTTTATAATCCGGCCGCTATACTGGCGGTAAGCGCTGTATACGGGTTCAAACACAGATTCAAATGGTATTTCCTCCTTCTGGTACCGGTTCTGTTTGTTCCGTCTGTTTTTATTTTTTATAACAGTTCGGCGCTCATTTACACCCTGTTCTACGAAGTCTTCTGCGTGGCCGGACTGGGGCTTGGCGTCCTTCTCGGACTGGGACGAACAAAGGAAAAGAAACAAAAAAGCGCAAACTCCAGTCAATAATGCAAATTTGAACCGGATTAATTATTCGAGCCGTTTTTATGTAATAATGGTTATGAAGATTCCTGTTATTGGGTGAAGATTACCCTCAAAAAGCATAACGTACATTTTGTGAAAGAAAGGTGCTTGTTATGAATAATGAAAAACAGCTTGATGACATCGGCATGGTTGATAATGGGCTTGCCAGCGAAGCATATAAAAATACTCCCTTTAAGAAGCCTGTCACGCCGCGCACGAAACGCTTATGGGTTAAATGGGTGGTACTGGCTGGCTGCATGTTCCTTGCGGCAGTCGGATGTATTATTGCAGGTATTCTAGGCCTCTTGGGTGTATTCTCCTTCGGTACACCTGCAAGTACCAACGGCGGGCATTTAGCGGGAACGGAATTTAACTTCTACGCGGGACCGGTTATGCCGCTTTGTGCATCGGGTGATACCGTAAACCTTCAGGCCGACCGCGAAATCACATTTGATTTTACAGGCTTCGGCACAGGAAACGCAGGCAGCAGCGCAGCGGTTACCGACAGGTATACCCTTACAAACACTTCGGGTACGGATGCAGATGTACAGCTTATGTATCCTTTTGAGGATAGTTTTTCTGATGATTATACTGGAGCCGCTGCTATTCCGCAGATCGAGACAGACGGCACAATTATGGATACTAATATCAGGATCGGCAGTTACAGCGGCGGCCTTACCGATGATAGCCTGAATTTGCAGAATGCCGGCAGCTGGGAGAAATATAAGGATCTCCTGTCAGACGGCAGTTACCTTAAAAACGCCCTGACGGAAACTTCACTATCAAGCCAGCCTGTCACGGTATATTTCTTTGAGAATATTACCCTGCCAGAGGGAAATATCACGGATGCAGCTACAATTGCCATGGAGTTTGCCCTTGATCCCGCAAAGTCGAAGGTAATCACATATGGGTTAAATGGATATTCGGGCGATGGAAGCAGTAATCAGTGCAGTTTTTTCACACAGGAATACGGTACCGTCCTGCGCTGCCTGATTGTGATTGGCGATCCTATTTCTGACTATGAACTTAAAGGATATGCAGATGGCAGCTGCACGAATGAGCTGGCGGGGCTTACATGTAACGTAAAAATCTCCGAATCGACTTTAGGTGATATCCTTACAACCTGTGTAGAGGATTTTTTCAGTAAAAACATCGAAAACGCAGCTTCCGGGGAAAATATTCCGGGTTTCTGTACAGTCGATAACATATCCCGGGCAGTGTATGATTTCTATCTTTCCTATGCCTCCGGCGATGATATCATGTTAAAATACAGCACATGGTGCCGCTTTGATGACATTATCCAGGATGCATTCAGCGTCAGCAGGGTGATGTATGCGACCTGTGAAGCAACCATTCCGGCAGGGACAAGTATCACTGTCATATCTAAATTTACCAAACCTCCCAGCTACAATTACATTGGATTCAGTACAAATGCCGAAGCATCCAAAGGCTTTGACATGGCCGCAACCCTTGGTACCGCCTTAACCTTCCGGCAGCAGAAAGCCGGCATTATCCTTCCTGCGGATGCCAGGATAACATACCAGAACTTTGGATTTGATGTCGCAGCAGGTATTACCACAGTTGAACTGACCGGTGAATATTATTATTTGGAGATCACAGGGAATAGCGGAGGATAATATTCATTATTTACACTAAAATCATTAATTATTTTTAGGTCTAATGTTCCTGCAAGAAACAAACCCCGCCATGTCCTATAATCGGTGGAATCTTAGCATTCACACAGGAGGTAAAGTATGTATTCAGAATTCGGATTGGAGCTTTCACTCGCACAACAGGGAGTACTTAATCTGCGAAGGATCGATGCAAAAACAGAAAGCCTCAGAAGGGAACGGATAACCCTTGAAGACAATATGGCCGGCCTCGAAAAGCTTCTGGACAAAGAAGACAAAGACCTGGAGAGAATTGAGAACAAAGGTCTCTCACATCTATTCTATTCCGTGCTCGGCCATCTCGATGAAAAAATTGATAAGGAACAGCGCGAAGCATTTTCTGCCCGGTTGAAATATGACCAGGCTGTGACGGATCTTTCCGGGGTAGAAAAAGAGCTCGGGGATCTTAATTCGGAACGGGTACAATACACGGACTGCGAGCAAAAATACGCAGATCTTTACGAACAAAAAAAGGCGCTGCTTCTGCAATCGGGTTCGGAGACGGCACTGCAAATTGTATCAGGTACAGCGAAGCTTCAGGCGGTCAGAAACAACGCCAAGGAGATCCGGGAAGCCATCACAGCCGGAATTGCATCCCAGGACAGTCTCAATGAGGTGCTGCGCAGCCTGAGCAAAGCCGAGGGCTGGGGGACATGGGATCTTATGGGCGGCGGGCTGCTTTGCGATCTCGCCAAACACTCTGATATTGACGATGCACAGACGGAAGCCCGGCAGGCGCAATATCTGCTGCGTCAATTCAGAACGGAACTCGTCGATGTAAGGATAGACTCGGATCTTCAGGTGGAAGTAGGCAGTTTTGCGAAATTTGCAGATTTCTTCTTTGACGGGCTCTTTGCAGACTGGTGCATGCAGTCGCAGATTCACGATTCACAGGCTAATGTTGAAAATGTCGAAAAACAGGTGGAGGACGTTATTTTGAGGCTCCGTTTGCTGGCGGAGAACGAAACGGCGGTTATTATGAAGCTCGAAAAGGAGATGGAAAACCTGATGATGGACGCATAATCCGTGAAATGATTTTTGTTTGCCTTATCATGTGACTTCCGAATTCTGATACAATAAAAATGTACAGATATGCTGCAGCAGACATCTGCTGCAGTATGGAAGTGAAAATTGAGAGGCGATTCAAAAATGATTTATTCAATTTATGAGTTGTTTTATATTTTTGCTGTTTATGCTTTTTTGGGATGGCTTCTTGAAGTCGTTTTCGTTGCAGCCACTAGGGGCGGATTTGATAACCGAGGCTTTCTCAATGGACCGGCCTGCCCGATTTACGGATTTGGCGCTCTGTTTACCCTCTTAATCCTGACGCCGTTCCGAAGTAACTTCCTGGCGTTTTTTGCCTGTTCAGTTATTCTTGCAACTCTACTGGAGCTCACTGCCGGATTTATTCTCGAAAAAATTTTCCACGAAAAATGGTGGGATTATAAGGATGAACCGTTGAATTTCTATGGATATATCTGTATGAAGTTCTCTCTTGCCTGGGGCGTCGGCTGTGCGTTCCTGATGTATATCCTGCATCCGCTTGTGATTAAGTTTTTTGTCTGGATTCCGGCTCCTGTCGGGTTCCTGTTTGTCGCCGGCCTGTATTTGCTTCTGGCAGCAGACCTTGGTGTTACCCTTGTTGCTTTTTCCAAAATCGCAGACAATATTCGCATGATCAATCAACTTGGATCCAAAATACGATTGTTATCGGATACGATCGGCGACAATATATCCGGCGGTGTTTTCTCTGTCATGAGAGCAAAGGACAGACGAGTTTCCGATATTGATGAACTTAAAGAAAAATATGACGGACTCGTACAAAGGAACAAAATCCTTCTTAACAGGCTCCTTAGATTTTTTCATCCTTTAACAAGACTCATGGACAGGGAAAGAATAAAAATGAGCCTCAAAACAGCCGGTACCGCCAGACGTGCACTCTCCGAAGAACTGTATTACAGTACGATCGAGGAGTTGCTTGCCGCGGATTGTGTGCAGGAGATGCAGCAATATAAGCAGCACGGTGACACATCGACATATACGCATTGCCTTGCTGTTGCATACTACAGCTATCGCCTGTGCAGGGTCCTTCCGATGAAGGTGGATATAAAGAGTGTTGCGCGCGGCGCACTTCTCCATGATTTATTCCTATATGACTGGCATACACCGGACGAAAGCCATCGTCTCCATGGCTTTTATCATCCTGGATTTGCATATGCTAATGCAGCAAAATATTTTGAACTAAACGATATCGAAGGCGATATTATCCGGAAGCATATGTGGCCGCTGACGGTAACCAGGGTGCCCAGATGCCGCGAGGCTGCCATCGTCTGCCTTGTCGATAAGTTCTGTTCGTTTTCCGAGACAATCGGACTCCATTACAAAAGACAATTTGTTTTCGAGCGCAGCACAGAATAAGAGAAAGTCGGAAAAGACGGCCTTTTCTCATCAAACCTATACACCGATATCAATATTGACTATACTGAAACCAATTCTTAAAAGAAGGACTGCGTTTGCCTGCAAAAATCTTCCCTGTGAAAGCGATGGACATCTTATGGAACATGAAGATTTTTACAAAAGCATGTTGGACAATACATATGAAGGCATTTACTTCGTAGACAATGAACGCAAAATTTCATTCTGGAATAAGGCTGCTGAATTAATAACAGGCTATTCTTCTGAAGATGTAATCGGGAAATACTGTTATAACAATATCCTAGACCACGTTGACAGCGCGGGCAACAATCTTTGCATGGCCGGATGTCCGCTTCATAAGACGATTGAAGATGGGAAGTCAAGGGAGGCGGAAGTATATCTGCGCCACAAGAACGGAAATCGCATACCGGTAAGTGTCAGGGTTATTCCTTTAATGGAGAATGATAAAGTTGTCGGTGCCGTGGAGCTGTTTGTGGACGCAACCAAAAAGCAGGAAGAGTCTAAGAAAGTGGAAAAATATAAGACACTTGCATTAAGGGATCAACTGACGGGCCTTTCCAACCGGAGATATATCGAATCGTTTCTGGAATCAAAGTTAAGTGAGTTTATGTCCTTTCAAATTCCGTTCGGCGTGCTGTTTATAGATGTTGATGACTTCAAGAACTTCAATGACACATATGGCCACGATACCGGGGATGAGGTTCTCAAAATGGTTGCATCGACATGTTCCGGACTAACCCGTTCGACAGATTTATTCGGGCGTCTCGGCGGTGATGAGTTTGTTGCCGTCCTTACGGGTTCCAACGAGGGAAATATTGGGATGGTTTCTGAATCCATGCGCAAGATCGTGGAAGATTTCGAATTTTTGGACAAGGATCTTCATGTCAGTATTTCCATAGGCTCCACGCTGGTTAAAACCGATGATTCGGTAACGGGTATCTTAAAGCGTGCGGATTCCCTTTTGTACAAAAGCAAACAGGGCGGCAGAAATAGAGTCACATTCGGATGATGGCAGAAATCATGAAGTGCGGCCTGATTTGCAAACTGTTTTTTTATACGATTCCCCGGACGGCCAGAAGGAATGGATAACGTGAATCGAGGGTGCAATATGGAGATTAAAGATAAAGTCAGTACTGGGATAAAGGGATTTGACAAGGTTATTGATAATCTTCGGCTGGGCGATAATGTCGTCTGGCAGGTCGATGCTATATCCGATTACAAAAAAATGGTCGACCCTTATGTTGAACAGGCTCTTAGCGATGGTCGAAATCTGATCTATTTCCGTTTTGGCAGCCACAAGCCGTTAATGCAGGATCACCCGAATATTAAAGTATACCGTGTCAGCCCCAAATCGGGTTTTGAGACGTTTGCCACGACGGTGCATAACATTATTACAAAAGAAGGGAAAAGGGCTTTTTATGTTTTTGACTGCCTGTCTGACCTGCTTAAGCACTGGCATTCCGATCTGATCATCGGCAATTTTTTCAAAGTAACCTGCCCCTATCTGTATGAGCTTGACACGGTAGCGTATTTTGCTATTTTCCGTAATGTGCATACTTTCAGCACCATTGCAGGAATCCGGGAGACAACGCAGCTTCTTCTGGACTTATACCAGGTCAAAGGCAACTGGTATATTCATCCTTTGCGGGTCTGGCAGAGATACTCGCCGACCATGTTTTTCCCGCATCTGATCCAGGGACAGGAAGCGATAAGCATTACGGCCAGCGCAGAAGCGGCAGAGCTCTTTTCGAGTATTCACAGGGGCGAAGACCGCCCGGACCACTGGATTATTATTTTCAACAAAGCCAAGGACGCACTTAAGCTTGATGATGAGCAGCAGGACAAAACCAAAACACTTCTTCTGTCGATGCTTATGGGCAGCGAAACAAGAATGCTGCATCTGTGCGAGAAATATTTTACGCTCAAAGACGTTCTGGCTATTGCTTCACGGGAAATCGGAAGCGGACATATCGGCGGAAAGAGTGTCGGTATGTTAGTGGCAAGAAAAATACTGGAGGTGGAAGGCAAAGAGCGCTATATGCCCTTTCTCGAATCCCACGACTCCTTCTATATCGGAACAGATGTGTTCTATACCTATGTCGTTCAAAACGGATGGTGGCGGCTTCGCACCATGCAAAAGACGCTGGAAGGATATTATACCAATGCGCCTGAACTCAAGGAGAAACTTCTGCACGGATCTTTCCCGGAGAATATTCAGGAACAGTTCGTCAGGATGCTTGAATATTTCGGCCAGTCGCCCCTTATCGTAAGGTCGAGTTCCCTTCTTGAAGATAATTTCGGCAACGCGTTTGCAGGCAAGTATGAGAGCGTTTTCTGTGCGAATCAGGGTACCCCGGGCGAACGTTATTCTGCATTCTCGCAGGCGGTCCGCACAGTATACGCCAGCACGATGAACCCGGACGCCCTGGCTTACCGGATGAACCGCGGACTCTTCGATAAAGACGAACAGATGGCAATTCTCGTGCAGCGTGTATCCGGTGACTACCACCAGGATGATTTTTTCCCGCATGCCGCAGGGGTCGGGAACTCCTCCAATTTATATGTCTGGGACAAATCCGTAGACATGGAAGCAGGGATGCTCCGACTGGTTTTCGGACTCGGGACACGAGCAGTAGACCGTACAGTGGGCGACTACGCAAGAATCGTGACACTCGATGATCCCCTGCGTATTCCGATTATGAATTACGAGGATCAAAAGAAATTCTCGCAGCATTATGTAGATGTTATATCACTTCGTGAAAACATTCTTACGAGCCGGTATTTTGAAGATATCCTCTCAAAAGATATCAAGGCGGACAAGGGATTATTTGTAAGTATAGACCAGGAGTCCGCCAGGCGAATGCGCGAAAAGGGACAGAATAACCGCAAACCACCCATTTTGCTTGATTTTCATAAATTACTTATGGATTCACACTTTCCGGCGCTGATGAAAGATATTCTCGCAGAGCTGTCCAGCATATACGAATATCCTGTAGACATTGAGTTTACTGTGAATTTCGGGAAAGACAACAGCTTCAAAGTTAACCTCCTGCAATGCCGCCCGCTCCAGACCCGAGGCCTGGGAAGGGCAATAGAAATGCCTGTAATGGAAAATCCGGAGGACTGCCTGTTCTCAACAAAAGGTAATTTCATGGGTGGAAACATGAGGCTTCCGATTGATTATGTCGTGTATGTGCAGGCACAGGCTTATCTATCCAGGAGTGAGCAGGAAAAATACGAAGTCGCAAGGCAGATTGGCAGAATTAACAATACACTCAAGGGGCAGACCGTTATGCTGATCGGCCCGGGCCGATGGGGGACAACAACGCCCGGTCTCGGGGTTCCCGTGCACTTTTCAGAAATCAGCAATATGTCGGTCGTCTGCGAGGTCGCATCAACCCATACCGGGATGATGCCGGAACTGTCTTACGGCAGCCACTTTTTTCAGGATCTTGTAGAAACGGGAATTTTCTATGCAGCTATTTTTGACGGACAGAAAAATGTCGTATTTCATCCGGAACGTGTCCTGGAAGCGGAAAATCTTCTGGGAAGAATCCTTACGGACAGCACTGTATTTTCCGATGTAATCAAGGTCGTCAAAGCAGACGGCATGATTATTTATTCGGATATTCTGACGCAGAGCCTGATATGCAGGTAGTACAGCCTTTGAGGAACGCCGGATATTGAATAAGCGGGATACCGGCAAATTGAATTTCCAATAAAGAATTTCGCGTAACAAAAAATCCCTCATCCTCTGTTAAGGAGAATGAGGGATTTAAAGTTGTGTTTTGTGACTCAGGTAAGAAATTAATAGGCAACGCCCTGGCTGAGCATTGCGTCAGCAATCTTCAGCATACCGGCAATGTTGGCGCCCATTACAAGATCATCAGCTTTACCATATTCTGTGGCAGCAGCTGTTGCATTAGCGAAAATGTCCTGCATGATTCTCTTGAGTCTTGCGTCAACTTCTTCAAATGTCCATGAAAGACGAGCGGAGTTCTGGCACATTTCAAGGCCGGAAGTAGCTACACCGCCAGCGTTTGCAGCCTTACCGGGAGCAAAGTACACGTCATTCTGGAGGAATTGGTGAACAGCCTCAGGTGTGCTCGGCATATTGGCGCCTTCCGCTACATACTTGCAGCCGTTTGCGATCAATGTCCTGGCATCTGTCTCGTTCAGCTCGTTCTGTGTTGCGCAGGGCAGGGCGATGTCGCACTTAACAGTCCAGACACCCGTTCCTACGGTGTAGGTAGATCCCGGAACAAGCTTGGTATACTCGCTGATGCGGGCACGCTTTACTTCCTTCAGATCTTTTACGATATCAAGGTTGATCCCGTTCGGATCATAGATGTAACCGTTGGAGTCGGAAACAGTAACGACTTTACCGCCGAGCTGTGTTGCCTTCTCTGTTGCATAGATAGCGACATTTCCGCTTCCGGAAACGGTGACTGTCTTGCCGCTGAAGGATTCGCCCTTTGCCTTGAGCATTTCGTCAACGAAATAGCACAGGCCGTATCCGGTAGCTTCCGTACGTGCCAGGGAGCCGCCGAAGCTTAAGCCCTTACCTGTAAGAACGCCGACAAATTCATTCTGAAGTCTCTTGTACTGGCCAAACAGATAACCGATTTCTCTGCCGCCGACGCCGATGTCGCCTGCAGGTACATCCGTGAACTGACCGATATGCTTACATAGTTCGGTCATGAAACTCTGGCAGAAACGCATAACTTCACGGTCGCTCTTGCCCTTGGGGTCAAAATCGCATCCGCCCTTAGCACCGCCCATAGGGAGACCGGTAAGGGAGTTCTTGAAGCACTGTTCAAAACCGAGAAATTTGATAACGGAAAGTGTGACGGATGGGTGAAGACGAAGACCACCCTTGTACGGCCCGATAGCAGAATTGAACTGTACGCGGTAACCTCTGTTAACCTGTACGTTGCCCTTGTCATCTACCCATGAAACGCGAAAAGTTACCATGCGCTCCGGTTCAACCATTCTCTCAACGAGAGCTTCTCTTTCATATTCGGGATGACGATCAATGACTGGCTGGCAGGACTCAAGGACCTCAAGGACAGCTTGTAAAAATTCGGGTTGGTTAGGATCTCTTTCCTGGACTTTTGCAAAGACATGTTTCAGGTATTCATTTTGTAAAGACATGACAAATCCTCCATCACTAAAATATTAGGCCTAATACTCACTTCGCCCTTGAAGAGAATCATTATGACGGCTTAGCTTTTTGAGTATAACTCTATAGAAATAAAAATCAAACAGTTTTTTGAAAACTGCGCAAAAAATTTACAAAAATTGCAGATGCAGAAAATGGGAAAATCCCTAACTTCGCCTTAAAACAAGTATGGCTCTAAGATATTTCTAATTTGTTATATAGATGATAAATTAAATAATATGATGATAAAGCGAAATGGTCAGGATTCAAAATTGCAAAAAATAATAATTAATAAGCTATAAATCAAAATTATAACTATTTGCCGGATGTGCTCATCCCATAACCTGGATGCAGCAGGGCTCTGACCCTTGCTGCAGGTATGCCCGTTCGGATTTGATCCGCTCAGCAGTTGATTTCTATTTTTCTGCCGGAAAATTTCCACCATTTTCCGTGTATTTGTGGCAAAATGAAAAAGGAACCCCCAATTGACTATTTTTTCAAAAAGGGCCCGGAAAGAAGGATCTTCATATGATTCTATTCGAATGTGATTACAGCGAAGGTGCTCATCCCAAAGTGCTTCAAAAACTTATTGATACAAATTATGAACAGACGAAAGCATATGGTGAAGATTCCTATTGTGTGGAAGCGGCGCGCCTGATCAAAGGCATATGCGGGCGGCTTGACGCTGACGTGCATTTTATGACAGGGGGAACCCAGACAAATCTGACTTTGATTTCTGCAGCCCTTCGTCCGCATCAGGGTGTGATTTCTGCAGTCACGGGACACATAAATGTACATGAAAGCGGGGCTATAGAGGCAACCGGGCACAAGGTGCTGGAGCTGCCGGGAACGGACGGCAAATTGACAGCTGATCAGATTAATAAGGTGTGTGAAGATCACTTCAATGATGTAAATCACGAACATATGGTTCAGCCCCGGCTTGTATATATATCGAATCCAACGGAAATCGGCTCGATATACAGCTTATCTGAGCTGACTGCGATCCGCGATGTCTGCAGTCGAAATCACCTATATTTGTATATGGACGGCGCCCGGTTAGGCTATGCACTCTGTGCGCAGGGTAATGATTTGGATTTGCCGGCCATAGCAGACCTCTGCGACGCCTTTTATATTGGCGGGACGAAGCTTGGTACGCTATTCGGAGAAGCGCTTGTGATTTGCAATGAGGACCTTAAGGCGGATTTCCGATACATCATGAAGCAGAAGGGCGGACTAATGGCAAAGGGAAGGCTGCTGGGCCTGCAGTTTCTTGCCCTTTTTGAAGATGATTTGTATTTTGACATCGCCCGTCATGCAAACGATATGGCAATGCTCATCAAACAGGCATGTGAGAGAGCCGGTTTTGCTTTTCTTATTCCTTCGAACACCAATCAGCAGTTCCCGATTCTGCCGGATGAAGTACTTGCGGGAATCGACAGGAACTTCACATACTCTTTCTGGGAAAAGACGGATGATACGCACAGTGCCGTGCGTTTTTGTACGAGTTGGGCAACAAAAGAAACGGATGTGGCTGAACTTGTAAAAGAAATCGAAAAGTTGTAAAGGAATTGTGCCCCAGTGAAAGGGGATTGTTTGTGACTTGCCGTGAGCGGGCGTACAATAGACGTAAATACTGTTAGGAAAACAAAGGCGGGAGGACTGCATATGAATTTTGATGAGAAAGCACAAAATTGGGACACGGAAGAAAGAATGAAGAGAGCGCAGATGATTGCTAAGGAAATTGAGAAGGCAATCGCAGGGGTGACATACCATAAGGCGCTCGAATTTGGGTGTGGAACAGGACTTGTCAGTTTTAACCTTCTTCTTGTAGTCAGGGAAATTACTCTCATCGATAGTTCTGAAAAAATGATTCGTGTAGTGAAGAACAAAATTAAAAACTGTGCCATTCACAATATGTCGGCTCTGGAGATGGATATAGTAAAGGACGATCAACTCCCGGCGCAGTATGATCTGATCTATTCATCCATGGCGCTGCACCATGTTGCTGACACAAAAAAGCTGCTTAGCAAACTATATAAGCATTTGGAAAAAGGCGGCCGGATATGTATTGTTGATTTGACCGAAGAAGACGGAAGTTTTCACAGGGAAGACAAAGAATTTGACGGTCATAATGGCTTTAATCCCATGGACCTCGCAGAGCTGTTTAAGAAAACAGGATTTATAGAAATAGAATCAAACGTCTTTTATTCAGGAATCAAAGAGGCAGAGGGCGGCAAAGTGCCATACTCGCTTTTCCTGATGACAGCAAAAAAGAAAGGCTAGGATATCATTATGGAAATCAGAAAAATGACTATTGCGGATTATGAGCCGGTATACCGTCTGTGGTCAAACACCGATGGAATGGGTTTACGGAGTATTGACGACTCCAAGGAAGGCATCGAGAAATTTCTTAACAAAAACCCCAATACGAATTTTGTCGCTGAGAACGATGGGGAAGTCATTGGAGTAATCCTGAGCGGAAATGACGGACGCAGAGGATTTATATACCACACTGCCGTTAATACCTCCCACCGCGGACAGAAGATTGGGAAGGCGCTTCTGAACAGCGTTTACGCTGCGATGAAGGAAGAGGGCATCAACAAGATGGGCCTTCTGGTTTACACAAACAATGACAGCGGCAATGCATTCTGGATAGCGCAGGATTGGGTGAACCGCAGTGATTTGTATTACTATGATAAGAACTTCAATGAAGAGAACCTATAAGTGGGACTGCGATGAAGTACTATGTGGCTGACGTATTTACCGATGTGGTTTTCGGAGGTAATCCGGCCGGCATCTGTCTTCTGGACGACTGGCCCGACGATTCGGTCCTTCAGAAAGTCGCATTCGAGAACAATCTGTCAGAGACAGCTTTCCTGGTAGAACAAGACGGTTATTATGATCTCCGGTGGTTTACTCCGGAGGTGGAAGTAGATCTTTGCGGCCATGCGACACTGGGAAGTGCCTTCATTCTGATGAATTATATCGAGCCCAACATAATGACAGTGACTTTCCATACACAGAGCGGTGTTCTCACGGTTCGCCGGGACGGGGATGAATTCACGATGGATTTCCCCAGTCGGAAACCGGTTGCCTGTGCTGCACCGCCCGTCCTCGAGAAGGCGCTGGGCGTCCATATTCTTGAGACGTATGCCTCCCGGGATCTTCTGGTCTTGGTCGAAAATGCGCAGATGATAAGCGAAATGAAACCGGATTTCCAGCTTTTGGGACAAATCACAGAATTCATGGGCATCATAGTGACAGCAAAAGGCGATGACTGTGATTTTGTTTCGCGCTTCTTTGTGCCCAATGCAGGTATCAATGAGGACCCTGTTACCGGTTCATCCCACTGCACACTCATTCCGTTCTGGAGTGAAATTCTAGATAAGAAAGAAATGTTTGCCCGGCAGCTTTCCGAACGCGGCGGAAGAATTTCCTGCAGGGACTGCGGGGAACGTGTGGAAATCAGCGGCGAGGCCGTGCTGTATATGCGCGGCGAGATACTGATTTGAGTATTGGATATTCTATTTCTATATTTAAACAGTCTGGAGAACTCCGACAGCCGATGTATTTCCCAAACCGGTCTGCGGATCTTTCGGGGAGTGCACATTGTACATGAATGCATTCGTACTGCAAATGTTTTCCACTGTGCTGTGACCCTCTTCGACGGAGGCATGCCGGACGCGGCCGATGACCATGACAGTCTGTCCTTTGCCGGAAAGATCATTAACGGATTCGAGCGTGCATTCCATGCAAAGAAAAGCTTCCTTGACACGAGGTGACAGAATCGTAATACATGGCTCTGCGGTCAGTCCGCCTGAAGCAATTTCATCTTCATCCTCTTCGTTGCTTGCTATCGTCTTTATACAGGCGTCATAATATTCCGGCCGGATGAAATTCAGGCAGAATTCTTTCTCGCGCAGGATATTATGGTATGTATGCGTGCTCTGCATGAGCCCCTGCATTATCGCGAAGAATCCTCCTCCGTCACCGGCAAAAGAACTCCATGCGTGGAAACAGGCATTCGGTTTCCCGTTTTCCTTTCTGGTAGTGATCAGGAACATCGGTGAAGGAACCCCACAGGCAAATTCCATAAAGGGAAAAATATCATACTGACCTGACCAGTCTTCAACAAATGATTCAGGCCTGTTTTCTGTTATCTCAAGCTTCATAAGAGGACTCCTTTCATGACAGCGAGCGGACATCACATATGGATTACTTTGTTATAACTGTATCATATCAAAGTTGTCCGGGCATAACAACTTCACATGGTTGACGAATCTCCTGGTTTTGCAGTACTTTGATTTAGTAAATTACTAATTTACTAAATCAGTAAACCCAATTGGTGTTCGGAATAGCTGAGCCTCAAAGAAAAACCCGATTTAACTTCCAAACCCCAAGCAAAAATGAAACGGAGAAAATTATGAAAATTCCAACAACTTTAAAACACAAACCGGTGATCGTGTCCGAGAATTATGGAAATGTAGACGGACGTACGGCTTACAATACAGACGCCAAGGGTCTGTCCCTTGGACTTGCACAGTGGAATGACCGGGGTCACGTGGATATTTCTGCCAAGGTCTGGCGTTATACAGGAGAGAAATGGTCGCGTCAGTCGGAGGAGCTGCCCCTTCACCGTGTTCTGGACCTTGCGATTCTTGTCTGCCGTGCAAGACAATATTTTGCAGAAGCCTACCGTATGCCGAAGCTTTATGATCCCGAGAATCCGGCGATTGATCGTATCGGCCTGCAGGGCGACGCGATGACGGTCGCCGTCTGCACGGATAACCCGCTGATTGATGAGGACATCCAGCTTTTTGCCAATGCGCTTAGCAAAGATGACGAACTCATCGGGGAGCGTCTTTCCACACTGTCACGTATTCTCAAGGAACTGGGGTACTGATTTTATGGCATAAGATTATATGTTGAAAATACTGGCAAGGTGTTTTCGAAATAGACCGTCGGAGGAAAATATGGCAGGTAATCTTCGTCCTTTCGTTCCGGGTGACTGGGAAGCTGTGAATAAAATTTACAAACAGGGAATTGATACAAATCTTGCGACTTTCCAGACTTCGTGCCCGGCATATGAGGAGTGGGATTCTGCGCACCTTTCGTGCTGCAGGTTGGTTTATGTATTGGAAGGGCGTGTCGTAGGCTGGGCTGCACTCTCGCCGGTATCAAGCCGCTGCGTGTATAAGGGTGTTGCTGAGCTCAGCATTTACGTTGACGAGACTGTTCGCGGAAACGGAATCGGAACGCAGCTTGTCAACGGCATCATTGAAGAATCGGAAACCCAGGGAATATGGACATTGCAGTCCGGAATCATCCAGGATAATAAAGCGAGCATTCTGCTTCACAGGAAATGTGGCTTCAGGGAAGTTGGCTACCGTGAGAAAATTGCAGAAACGCACACGGTGAGTGGAAAAATACCGTGTTGATGGAGCGCAGGAGCACTATGCTTCTCTAACAGCAGCGTCCCTCCGGAAACAGAACTACAGCAGTTCTGCGAAGTCCTTAACTGTATAGTCGGACATTGCGACAATCTGGTCCCACTCATGCTCAGCATAAGCGTCATAAACGCCGCAGACCCTGAAACCGCCGGATTTTGCGCCTTTAACTGCCGTCAGGATATCCTCATACACAACACATTCTTCCGGCAGGAGCCCAAGTTTCTGCGCTGCGAGAAGGTAGATATCGGGAAATCCTTTGCCTCTTTTGACTTCCTGCAGCATGGTGAAAGATTCGAACATATCATAAATACCGTTGTGTCTTAAGACGGATTCGATGCTTTCCTTATGAAGGGCCGTTGCGACCCCGAGCTTAACCCCCTTATCCAGAAGATGATGAAGATACTCCCGTACGTTTGGTTTAAGCGTGATTTCAGAAGAATATGCCTTTTGGGCCATAAGGTTCCATTCGACGATGACTTCTTCCGTACTTTCGCTCAGGCCGTATCTCGCAATCGTATATTCTGCGGCCTTGTGAAAACCAAGGGGTGTCACTGCCTGCGTGTACTCTTTTGTCGCTGCAATTCCGCGCTTTTCCAGGAAGCGGATATCAATTTGCTCCCATACGGATAATGAATCAAGCAGGGTTCCGTCCAGATCAAATATTGCGCCTTTAAGGTCATCCATATATTTACCTCGTCGCTTTTGATCGAAAATCATCTGCCCGGAAATGGCAGAAAGCTACTTTTTTTGATTGTCGAATAACACTATTGTAGCATCTGTTGCTATAATGAAAATATGTTTCCAATCATCATTTTTGCACCTGTCCCTCAAAACAGGACATTTCGCATGATAAGGGAGGAAGACTATATGTTAGAGATCAGGGAATGCCGGGCTGAGGACTTATCCGGATTATTGGAATTATATATGCATCTGCATGACGATCCTGTTCCGGTCATAAGTGACAGGATTCTTACAACATGGGAACGCATCATTAAGTCTGAGGATCAGCACGTTATCGCCGGATTCCTTGATGGCGCAATGGTTTCTTCCTGTGTCCTTTGCATGATTCCGAATCTAACGCACAATCAGCGCCCTTACGCTGTGATTGAAAATGTAATCACCGATACAAATGCAAGGGGACGAGGCTATGCCTCCGCAATACTGGAATTTGCCAGACAAATTGCAGTAAAAGAAGGCTGCTACAAAATCACGCTGATGACGGGTTCCAAAAAGGAAAGCACGCTTCATTTTTATGAGGCGGCCGGTTACAACCGCAAGGATAAGACGGCCTTCATCCAGTGGCTCTGCGGCAGGGAGCCGCGCTAAAACGACATCTTAGGGTGGGATTTGAGCATGAGGAGAATCTTATTCATCGGTCGTTTTTTTGACTTTGACTCTCGAAAAACAGACGCAGGTTTTCGGGCAGTACATATGAGCGCTCTGTTTTGGCCGGCTCGGGTTTTGATCCATACACTTCCCTTAGAATTGCGTTGATGATCATCGCTTTGGGCGGTGAATCGTAATCGGCCCCTTCATATCTGAAAATGCGGCAGTCTACGCTGTCGCCGCACAAGTCACCGCAATCGGTGCAGTTTGATTCCGTGACATCCGCTTCGATGTCCTTTCCATTGATCCGAATGGTGGGCGAACTCATAAATGCATACTTTTCGGCAAGCGCTGCTGAAGTAATATTCACTTTATTGACGACTGCATTATAACCTGCAGATGTAAGCACCGAGGACACATCCGATATGACATCGTCCAGGTTGCTGTCGGTTCCCCGACATCTTTCACAAACGCTCAAATCCAGGTATAGAAAATCGATAATCAGCTTTTTCTTTTCGGGCGCCGGGGTGCAGCAGTCGGAACCACTGCTGCAGCAGTCTTCCTTATGATCCGACATATTACTTGCCAGCCTTTTCAATAAACTTAGTGATTTCACCTGGCTTTAGTACTTTGCCGAAAGAAACGACTGTTTCGTCAATGACAAGGGCCGGAGTGGACATTACACCGTAAGCTGCGATTTCAGCAAAATCGGTTACTTTAATGATTTCAGCTTCCCTGCCAAGGGCTGTGAGTGCTTCCTTTGTGTTCTCCGCCAGGGTCATGCATTTTTTGCATCCGGAACCAAGTATTTTAATAATCATATAATTTATACTCCTTCATCTGTTTTGATTTGTATATTAAAAATTCTTATACATAATATTTTTACCAGCAAAACGAAATTACATTAGAAATGAACCGAAGGCATTGAACGCATACCCTATTATGATGATTCCGGCGGTTACGATACCCACAAAAGTGATGAGAAGCTTCGATTTGACTACCTTCTTAAGCATAATGATAGAGGGAAGGGACAAGGCGGTTACTGCCATCATGAAGGACAGCGCCGTACCGAGTCCGACGCCCTTGCCGACGAGGGCTTCTGCGATGGGAAGTGTACCGAAAATATCGGCGTACATTGGAACGCCTGTAAACGTCGCAAGAAGAACGGAATACCATTTGTCCTGTCCAAGGACGGCAGTGATAATATCCTGAGGAATCCAATTGTGGATTGCCGCGCCGATACCGACACCAATCAGGATATAAAGCCAGACCTTTTTGACAATACCCAGTACCTGTTCAATAGAGAAGTCGATTCTGTCCTTTTTGGTCAGTTCGGATTGTGTGACCTCATGAACTTTATTGCTGAACACAAAGGGCTCGACATACTTTTCCATTTTGAGTTTGCTGATTATCGTACCTGCTGTAACGGCCAGCAAGACGCCGACAATCACGTAGGCAAGTGCAATTTTCCAGTTGAAAATGCTGGCAAGAAGAAGTACGGACGCCAGATCAACCAACGGAGAGGAAATGAGAAAGGAAAATGTGACGCCAAGCGGAAGACCTGCATTGGTAAATCCAATAAACAGCGGTATGGACGAGCAGGAGCAGAAAGGTGTTACCGTCCCTAAAAGGGCACCCAGAATATTTGCTGTAATTCCGTTAAACCGTCCGAGGATCTTACGTGTGCGTTCCGGCGGAAAGAAGCTCTGCATATAGGAGATCACAAAAATTAGAACAGACAGAAGAATGAATATCTTGATCGTGTCGTAGATAAAAAAATGAATACTGCCGCCCAACCGCTGCGTTATATCCAGTCCGAAAACATTCTCCACCAGAAGTTTTACCAGGTCGGACAGCCACTGCATTTTTAAAAGTTGATCATTGAGCCATTCCAATACAATCATTTACTTGCTTCTCCTTATATCTGGTTCGGCAGCGGACATAGTTCCTCGTCCGCGCAGGAACAAACGGATTCCTGATTCGGGCTGCTGATGAAACGGTCTAGAAGATCCCTTGCTTCGCAAAAATTCTCCGCTATCAGCGAATACCGCATCCAAAGCCCGTCCTTTCGGCTTTTTACCAGGCCGCACTGCGTAAGAATCTTCATATGGTATGAAAGTGTCGGCTGCGATATGTCAAAACGTTCCTGGATTTTACAGGCGCAAAGTTCTCCGTCCTGCAGCATGTGCAGGATGGAAAGACGCGTCTCATCCGCTAAAGCTTTAAAAACCGGCACACAGGCATTATTATTTGGTTCCAAATCAGTCACCGCTTTCTCTTTTAGTCAAACTATATAGAGATCTTTCTATATATTAAACCTTACATAGAAAAAATTCAATATAGTATTCAAAAATAAATCAGCCGTTTTCAGACTGATCCATTTCCGGATACATTATTTTGGAGTTTCAGCACTTTTATAGATCTTCCTAATTTCCTCTTTGGATACGAATTTGGATATAAGGAATGCAATGATAATAATTCCGGGAATATCGACAAGCAGGCGGGTGACTGCGAATTTGGCTCCGAGAGCCGAAAATTCGAACATGAGCATCGGAATCTTTGTTGTTGACCATGCACCGATGAATATTAGTATGTTGCTGAACTTCACGCCTTTTTTCATAAATACGGCGGCAACCGGAAAAGCACCGTAGAGGGGTCCGGCTGCTGCGGATCCGATCGCGAATGCGAGAATGACCCCTTTTGCCCCCGAACCTTCGCCCATGTATTTGATCATCGTTTCACGGGGTATCCAGACATCAAGAAGTCCCAGAAGAATAAATACGGGCGGAATAATCAGGAGCATCTGGACAAACTGGCTGCCGGCATTGCCGAGCGCCTTCATGCCCAGGTCGTAATTGAACAGTGTAAGGACAGCGAGTCCGGCCGCTGCCAGAATGAAAACACGGTATCTTAATAGGAGTGCGGGCATCTGCAGCTTCATTTTTTCACCGCCAATCCTATTGCCAGAGCGACGAGAAAAGAAAAGGCAAAAGCCAGTATATTACGGATGATTGTAACTTTTTTACCGAAATACTTGATTTCAACGGGCATCGTCACAACACCGACCATCATGAGCGTTGATACAAACGCACCTATCTGCATGTAGCCTGCGCCTCCCGCAAGCAGCATAGCGGCAGTCGGGAAAGCAATGAATCCCGGAATCAGCGTGATGGATCCAACGACGGAGGCCAGAAGCACCCCGTACCAACCGGAATCCTTACCAATCAATTTTGAAATGGCACCCGGATTCAGGACAGCAAGAAGCAGGCCGACCAGAAGCAGCACTACAAGGAGCTGCGGCAGGATGTTTTCAAAAGCCTTCCATGCCTTTTTTAAAGCCAGTCCGGTTTTTCTCCTGTCTTTGAAAAAAGATGCCGCTAAGAGTATGAAGGTAATTCCATAAAAAATATAAGTGTCCACGTTACCCCTCCTGCCCGCATTTCTTTAAGTTAAGTATAATAGAAAATATGCTATTGAAACAAATTCATTTTTTCCTTATATAAGTAATAGTGTTAAACTGTTAAAAACGGAGAATTTACATATGATGGAGAACAAGGAATGGGAGCCTCTGCAATATAATGTGATTGTCATTCAGGGATGAGAATAACATGCAGAGAATCGAGAATCTGATTCATGAATTTGCGGGGCGTCCTGAGGTGGAGAGCATTGCTCTGGGCGGATCACGGAATTCCTGGCCAGTTATTTTGATAAACTTTTTGCATATAATGAAGTCACTCACCCGGGCGAAAAGCGATTGATTGTCCAGGCTAAAGCCCTGTATAAAAAGCTGCCGGATCATTTCGAGGAAGACATTAACATGATTTTCCGTCATTCATATGAAATGGATCTCCTGGTTGAGGCGCTTGTGTCCTCAATCAGAAATCTGAAAAGGATGCTGCATTGAATAAGAGAACAAAAGCGATACTGTTTGCGCTTACAGCGGCTTTACTGTATGGAATACAGGTGCCGTTTTCGAAACTGCTCGAAGAAAAGCTGGACACGCTCTTTCTGGCGGCTTTCCTGTATCTGGGCGCCGGCATCGGGATGATGGCCGTACGCGCAGTAGAGCTTCTTGCGGCTCCGCGAAAAAAAGACGCGCCTCTGGGAAAGAAAGACATTCCCTTTGTCGTTCTAATGATCCTTCTTGATATTGCCGCCCCGATCCTCCTTTTAATGGGGCTTCGCCTGAGCAGCGCGGGCACCGTATCCCTTTTAGGTAATTTTGAAATTGCAGCCACAGCGGTTTTGGCAATGCTGATTTTTCATGAAGCCGTCGGGAAACGACTCTGGATAGCCATTGCCCTGATTTCGCTGGCGTCCATGATTCTCTCCGTCGGCGACCTTTCCGCCGTCAGACTGTCCCCCGGCTCACTTCTGGTTCTTCTTGCCTGTGCTGTCTGGGGATTGGAAAACAACTGTACCAGAAAGCTTTCCGGAAAGAGCCCGATGCAGATCGTCATCCTTAAAGGATGCGGTTCCGGATCGGGAGCCTTGATTCTTGCCCTGCTTTTCGGGAAAGCTTCCGATTCGATTCTTTATACCTTGCTTGCGGCCGCCCTTGGATTTGTTGCATACGGGATGAGCATATATTTTTATATCAAGGCACAAAGGGAGCTGGGAGCCGCACGTACCAGCGCGTTTTATGCGGCCGCCCCTTTTGTAGGGGTTCTTTTGTCATGGCTTGTCCTACAGGAGAAAACAACATGGACATTTTTCATGGCGCTACTTCTTATGATCGCCGGAACTGCATGCGGTATTTCGGAAAAACACAACCACATGCATGTTCACCTGCGTGAAGTACATGAGCACATGCACTCACACACCGACGGACACCACACGCATACACATGATTATGAAGTGACTGGCGAACACAGCCACATGCATACCCATGAAGAAATCCGGCATGACCATCCCCACACGCCGGATATGCATCACCGGCACATGCATATATAAGCCAAAGGAAAACAGACAACATCGAAAACGGAGAGGATAATTATGCCGGAACTTATATCACACACTCTTGCACCGGTTTTTAACGCGCGATCGCGCATTCTTATTCTCGGTACGATGCCGTCTCCGCGTTCGCGGAAGACCTGTTTCTATTACGGGCATCCGCAGAACCGTTTCTGGCGCGTGCTGGCGGATGTTTTCGCGGAGGACGTTCCGTCGGACAACAGGACGAAAGAGGCTTTTTTGCTGCGGCACCGTATTGCGCTCTGGGACGTACTGCAGTCGTGCAGTATTGAGGGGGCAGATGACAGTTCAATCAAAGATCCGGTTCCGAATGATCTGCGCAGGATATTGGAAAATGCAGATATAAAGGCTGTTTTCACCACTGGTCAGAAAGCAACACAGTTATATCAGAATTACTGCATGCAGCAAACCGGAATTATGACGGAATATCTTCCATCCACAAGTCCCGCAAACTGTGCCCGTTTTTCCTATGAAGACCTGGTCCGTGCATATGAAGTGCTGAAAAAATTCCTTTGATATAATTAAATTTTCCAAAACAGGCATATTCTAATATACAATTAATTCGTTTAGTCTTAAAATGTGAATTGTGCAATCTCGCACAATTGATGCTATGGCATAAAAGAAGGAGAAACAAGTATGGATCCGATTCAACTAGGTGCTATCATTGTTGTTGGTATTCTGTTTCTTTATTTATTGATTTTTAAGATTCTCGGTCTGCGGGTCATTAATTCCAATGAAGTCGCAGTCGTCGAAAAATGGTGGAGTTTTAAAGGGTCACTGAAGGATTCCATTATCGCACTCAACGGAGAGGCGGGTTATTCACCGCACCTTCTGCGTGGCGGTATTCATTTCAAGACTGTCCTTATGTACAGGATACACAAATATCCGCTTATCACGATCCCACAGGGCCAGATCGCTTATATTTTCGCTCGTGACGGCAAGCCCCTTGAGCCGAGACAGACACTCGGCAAAGTGATTCCGGAAGCGAATAACTTCCAGGATATCATCGGCTTTCTCAAGAACGGCGGACAGAGAGGCCCCCAGAGAGGCATCATCAGGGAAGGTACCTATGCGATTAATCTGGCTCAGTTTATAGTAATTACCGGCACGGATATCAAGGCGATTTTTTCCGGTTCCAAGCTGGACCGCTCCGAACTTGCCAGCATGCAGCAGACACTTTTGGCCCGTAACGGATTCAGCCCAGTTATTATCATGGGAACTGCCAACCAGGCTGCTGACATGATGGGCATAGTCACCGTTCATGATGGCCTTTCCCTTCCTGAGGGCGAAATTATCGCCCCGTACGTAGGTGAACAGCATGCAAGTTTTCAGGATCCGGAAGTTTTCCTTGCACTGGAAGGCAGACGCGGAAAGCAGATCCAGGTACTTATTGACGGAACTTACTATATCAACCGTCTTTTTGCCACTGTGGAATTCCGCCCGAAGACCGTGGTCCCGATTGGATTTGTAGGCGTTGTCGTTTCTTTCTTCGGTAAAGAAGGCGTGGATACGACAGGAGCCGATTATAGGCACGGAGAACTTGTCGCCAACGGCTGCAAGGGTGTTCTCGAAAAACCCCTTATGCCCGGGAAGTATGCATTCAATACCGACGCAGGCAAGGTCGTCCTTGTTCCTACGACGAATATCATCCTGAAATGGAACAAGTTAGAGATGGGCGACCATAAGTACGATGAGAATCTTACAGAAGTCGATATCATCACTAAAGATGCATTCGAGCCGGCATTGCCCCTTTCTGTTGTTATGCATATCGATTATAAGCAGGCCCCATGGGTCATTCAGCGTTTCGGTGATATCAACATGCTGGTTAACCAGTCCCTTGATCCTCTAGTCAGCGCTTATTTTAAAGATGTCGCGCAGACAAAGACGATCATCGAGCTGATCCAGGAGCGCAGTTCCATCCGTGAAAGAGCTGTTGAAGAAATGCGTACGAAGTTCCAGAAGTACAACCTGCAGCTTGAGGAAGTATTGATCGGTACACCGAAACCGGCAACCGGGGATACGCAGATTGAGATTATCCTGATGCAGCTTCGTGAGAGACAGATCGCTGAAGAGAAAAAGGTTACCTACGGAAAACAGCAGTCTGCAGCAGAGAGTGAAAAATCACTGCGTGAGGCTGAGGCAACAGCTATGCAGCAGAGTTTCCTGACCAAATCCAAGATCCAGATTGAGATCGAAGGCAACGCAGGTGCCGCCCTTGCAAGTAAAGCAGAGCAGGAAGCCAACCAGATTGTGGCCCTTGCCAGAGCTAACAACACGCGTATTCGTCTCGAAGGTGAGGCGGAAGCTTCCAAGGAGTCGAATGTAGGTCTTGCAAAAGCACAGGCTATCGATGCACAGGTAAAAGCATACGGCGGGGCGGAATTCCGAATTATTCAGGAAGTCACCGACAAGCTGTCCGATGCAATCAAGAACACGAAAGTCGATATTGTTCCGAAAACGGTCGTCAACATGGGCGGTGGCTCAGACGAATCTGGAAATGGCGGAACAGGAACTGTGCTGGATGCGCTTCTGAAGTTCATTACTCTGGAGAAGTTGGGCGTTTCCGTTGCTGATATTAATAAAGCAGCTGAGGCGAAAAAAGCTGTAGTAATCACAGCCCCTGCAGCTCCGGCGGCAGCTGCCATACCTGCGCCTTCCACACCAAAGGAACCGACTGCTCCGGCAGCAAGTAAATAACATTTTGATAACAGAATGTACATGCAAAAGAGGCTGTCCAAAGTGGTTTTTGCCACAGAGGACAGTCTCTTTATTGTTTGCAATTGCATAGGACAAAGGAAATGTCACTCGTTTCGAAACGCCTGATTCTTCAGGAGGGCATCAAGCAGTTCTTTGAGCCTGCCTGCGTCCACGGTCGTCAACCCGAGCTGACAGAACATTTTTTGAGGAAGGTCCAGAAACGATTTCTGAAGCTGTACCCCCGCCTTTGTCAAAGATACAATTACCGTACGCTCATCGTTTTTGCTGCGGTCGCGTGAAAGTATACCTGCCGCCTCAAGTTTTTTGAGAAGGGGGGTCAAGGTACCGGAATCCAGAAGCAATCGCTTGCCAAGATTCGACACGGTAATATGATCTTCTTCCCAAAGGACAAGAAGCACAATGTACTGCGTGTATGTAAGTCCATAAGCAGAGAGGAACGGCTTGTACAAACGGATAACTTCTTTGGATCCCGCATAAAGCGCGAAACATAGCTGCTTATCCAGGCGAAGCGCACCAGAATTGTCCATTTTAAAGGCACCCCTCAATGGCAGAAGCCAAAGCTTTAGGCTCAACAGGCGGCTCAAAACGTCCGACGATTTTACTTTCGCGATCGAGTAGAAACTTAGTGAAATTCCATTTGATCGAACTGTCATGGAAAGACTTGCCGTACATCGCTTTAAGCATAGTCTCAAAAGCTATGTTTTTAAGACCGGATCCCATCCCGTCAAATGTGGTATTTTCTGTCAGATACTTGTAGATAGGATCGGCATCTTCTCCGCGAACGTTGATTTTGGCAGAAAGCGGGAAAGTTACACCGAAACGAAGTGTGCAGAACTCATGGACTTCTTCATCCGTGCCGGGTTCCTGTTCTTTGAACTGATTGCAGGGGAAACCTAGAACGACAAGACCTTTATCACCGTATGTCTCATACAGTTTTTCAAGACCTTCATATTGCGGAGTGAAGCCGCATTTGCTGGCAGTATTAACAATGAGAAGTACTTTGCCTTTGTAATCGGAAAGGGAGACCGGGTCTCCCTCAATGGAAGTATAGGAATAATCATAAATAGACATAATTTTTCTCCTCTCGGTGTTCAATAAAGAAAAAGATTTTATGCAATTTAATTTTATACCACATTTGTAACGTGGTCAATACCTTTCTGTTGAAAAATAGATTTTGTTATTGGCATATGTTAAAATCAACGATAATCAGGTTTGACACTCATTAAGCAAATGGATAATCGGAAACAAAGGTCCTGACCGGAAATTGCGGTGAAGGATAAAGGGGGACAAAATGAATACTGATGCAGCAATAATAAATGAAGTAGTTCTCAAGAACGGTCAGAGCATGATTGTAAGAAGACCTGTACCTTCAGATGCCCGAAACATGATCGATTATCTGAATACCGTCGGCGGAGAAAGTGACAATCTTCTTTTCAGCAAAAATGAATTTGAGCTTACCGTTGAGCAGGAAAGTGCGCATATTGAGAATGTTAATTCCGACCCGAATATTCTTATGATTGTTGGCACGGTAAATGGCACGATAATCAGTGCAGCACAAATACACAGCCCTGCAAGGAAGAAAATCGCCCATAACAGTGAAGTCGGAATTTCGGTCAGGAAAGAATACTGGGGAAAAGGTGTCGGAACAGCGATTATGGGAGAATTAATCCGGCATGCGAGGGAACGCGGCACCATCAGGAATATAGGTCTTGGCGTAAAGGCAAGCAACAGTAACGCCATCGGCCTATATGAGAAATACGGGTTTGTAAAAATCGGCGTTCACAAGGATTACTTCCATGTAGACGGAAATTATGACGATGAGATTCTTATGGACTTGAACCTCTGTTGACATGAACAAAAAATACTCGCAGAATGACACTGTACCCTTTATGGGTATGGATTCATTATTTATAAAGATAGCGAGGAAAATAAACATGAAAAGAATAATTGCAATTGAAGGTATGACCTGCGGACATTGCCAGGCAAGAGTAGAAAAAGCCCTTAACTCCGTTGAAGGTGTGAAGGCAAAAGTTGATTTGAAGAAGAATTCAGCTACTGTCGAGGCTGACAGTACAGTATCGGATGCTTTACTTAAAAAAACAGTTGAAGAAGCGGGATATACCGTCACATCCATTGAAGAAAAGAAGGGACTTTTCGGCAGATAATATCTGACCCGGGACGGAAACATTACCGTGATTTAAGGAGGCCATTTCAATGAAAGTTTTGGCAATTAATGGAAGTCCTCATGAAAAAGGTGCTGTCTATACGGCGATACGACTGATCGCTGACGAACTGGAAGCGCAGGACATCGAGGTCGAGATTGTGCATGTGGGGAACAAGCTCATTCACGGGTGTATAGCCTGTGATTACTGCGGGCGGCAGAAGAAACCAAAATGTGTTTTTGAGGACGATCTTGTTAATGTGTGTCTTGAGAAGGCAGAATTGGCCGACGGCATTATACTGGGATCCCCTGTTTACTATTCCGGTATTGCCGGTCCGATGAAATCATTTCTGGACCGCTTCTTTTATGCGGGCGCTAATCTGCAATATAAAGTTGGGACAGCAGCGGTTTCGCTGCGCCGTTCAGGTGCTGTCGATACATTCCACCAATTGAATAATTACTTAAATCTTAGTAACACGGTCATAACGCCAGGGCCATACTGGAATGCGATACACGGCACAGACGAAAAGGAAGTGCTAGAAGATATTGAGGGAGTTCAGATCATGTCAACACTCGGGAAAAACATGGCATGGCTTATGAAATCGCTCGCGTGCAGCAAAGACAGTATTCCTTATCCTGTGCTTGAAAAAAGAGTATTCACAAATTTTGTCCGATGACCTAAAGTAGGGACTTCCCGGCAGATAATACCTGACCGGGACGGAATTAAAAAAAACGAATAGCAGGCGGTCTGTTACAGTCGGCTATTTTACAGGAACAGGCGGCACGCGGACTTTCAAAAGCAATTGTAATTTATTTGATAAAGTGAATTGGGTTGGCAACATCGTTCATCGAGCCGATATTGGTATAGATCCCGGCAGATAATTTGAGTCACAGGCGAGAAACAGATTATTTATAAAAGGAACTGATCATATGCATAAAGAAACAAATCATAAGAAATTCAATACCTGGACGTCTTATGTTGCCGCAGGTATCATGGGTCTGGCCGTTGGTGATGCGATGGGCGTTCCGGTCGAATTTCATAAAAGGGAGGAGTAAAATTCCGCTAACTGACTAAACCCCGTGAAATAGCCTGTTAATCCGGTTTTTCGTTCGTTTTAGACAAGGAAAATTAGCATAAAACGGTTTGATTTGTTGTTCATATTATTATATTCTTGCATTACTTATACTATTTTCAAAATTATATGTAGTGCAATTTCGGAGGATATCATTTATGGCAATGAAGCTTGCTTTTTCTACGCTTGGATGTCCGGAATGGACATGGACTGAAATTTACACAATGGCATATGATCTGGAGTTTTCCGGCATAGAAATCCGCGGTCTCGGGGAAGAGATTATGGCCGCCCGTGCAAAGCCGTTTTTACCCGGAGAAATTGACCGGACTTCCGAAATGCTGGATCGCCTCAAGCTTTCCATTTCCTGCTTCTCATCCAACTGTGTCCTTGCATCTATGGAAGGCGCGGCAGCTGCAGATGCAGAAATCAATGAATATATAGCACTTGCCGCAAAGGTCGGTGCGCCCTATGTACGGGTCCTGGCAGATGCAAACCCTGCGCCGGAAGGCGAAGTGGATGACATGGCCGTAGCTGCACTTCTCAAAAAACTGGCTGTCGATGCAGGCAAAATGAACGTCACGCTGCTGGTTGAGACTAATGGCGTATATGCTGACACCAAACGCCTCAGAAAGCTTCTGGATACGGTCGCAAGTCCTCATGTAGCGGCACTTTGGGATGTGCATCACCCTTATCGTTATTTTCATGAATCACCGGAGAACACCTGGGACAACCTGGGTGATTTAATTCGTTATGTTCACCTGAAAGACTCTGTCATGGATGCGGCCGGCAAAGCTAAATACCGTATGCTTGGCAGCGGCGATCTGCCTTTGCTGCCGATTTTTGAACTTCTGAAAGAAAATAGCTTCGACGGATTTGTATCCCTCGAATGGGTCAAGCGCTGGTCAAACGAGCTGGAAGACGCCGCTGTTGTTTTCCCGCAGTTTGTGACATATATCCGCATGTGGGAGACAGCTTCGACATGTCCGGTTTTGACAGCACCTGCTAAAGAGAAACAGCTTCCCCTTGAGACACAAAAGGAGAGGGGGGAAACATCTGTTTCTTCCCCTGTCAGCTTGTTTGTCAGCCCGGAAGACGGTAAGCGGGTTTTTGAGAAAGATACTATGATCGACCTGACGTTTGGCCAGCTTCTGCAAAGGACGGCCGACACTTTTCCGGATCAGTGTGCCTTTGCATACACGACATGCGATTATACACGTACGTACAGTCAATTCCTGAAGGAAGTTGACATGACTGCACGTATGTTTTTGGCAATGGGCGTCAAAAAGGGAGATCATGTAGCGATCTGGGCGACGAACTATCCCCAGTGGTTTCTTACTTTCTGGGGCGCGGTCCGTATCGGAGCAGTTCTTGTCACAGTGAATTCATCCTACAAAATTCACGAAGCGGAGTATCTGCTGCATCAGTCGGATACACAGACCCTGGTAATGATCGACGGCTATAAGGATTCGGATTATGTGCAGATAATCAATGAGGTCTGCCCTGAACTAGCCGGATCGGAGCCGGGCAAGCTATGCAGTGCGCGCCTTCCTGTGCTTAAGAATGTAATTACAATAGACTTACGCCAGACCGGATGCTTCTTCTGGGATGACGCTATGTCCCTTTCATCCCTTATTCCGGAGAACACGATCCGTGATATGCAGGACACCCTTGATAAGGATGAAGTCGTAAACATGCAGTACACATCGGGGACGACAGGCTTTCCCAAGGGCGTTATGCTCACTCACTATAATGTTGTCAATAACGGGAAATGTATCGGTGACTGTATGGATTTATCCACTGCTGACCGTTTTCTCATTCAGGTGCCCATGTTTCACTGTTTCGGAATGGTGCTTTCCATGACAGCTTCCATAACACATGGATCGACGATGGTACCGGTTGAAGTATTCAGCCCGGCTAAGTGTTTAAGTGCCATTAATCAGCGTAAAATAACGGCGATGAACGGCGTGCCGACAATGTTCATCGCGCTTCTGGAGCACGCGGATTTTGATAAGACGGATTTCACATACATGCGAACGGGCATCATGGCAGGTTCGCCCTGTCCGATACCTGTAATGGAAGCAGTTGTTAACAAGATGAACATGAACGATATTACGATTGTTTTCGGGCAGACGGAGAGTTCTCCCGGATGCACACAGAGCCGCGTGGGAGATCCGCTTGAGGTTCGTGTCGGCACCGTCGGCCGGCCGCTTCCCGGTGTAGAGTGCCGGATTGTCGACCCTGCCACCAATGAAGTGCTTCCGGACAATGTTCCCGGTGAATTTGTTGCCCGCGGATACAATATTATGAAGGGTTACTATAAGATGCCAGAGGCCACGCGTGCAGCAATCGACGAAGACGGCTGGCTTCACACAGGCGATCTTGCACTGCACACTCCCGAAGGCAACTTCAAAATCACAGGCCGCATAAAGGATATGATTATCCGCGGCGGTGAGAACATTTATCCGAAGGAGATCGAGGAATTCCTGTACACGCATCCGCAAGTCAGGGACGTACAGGTTATCGGTGTTCCCGATAAGACATACGGTGAAGAGATCATGGCCTGTATCATCAAAAAAGAGGGAGCCAAGGTTACGGAAGATGACCTTAAGGAATTTGTCCGCACTCATATGGCCAAACACAAGACACCGAAGTACATTTCCTTTGTCGATGAGTTCCCGATGAATGCCGCCGGTAAGATTCTTAAATTCAAAATGCGGGAGGATGCAGTACAAATGCTGAACTTGCAGGCCGATGCGGCGATTGAGACTGCTTAAGTATCGCAGCTGCTATACTCTATCAATTTCTCATACAGGTAGAATAGGCCTTTCCGCCATTTCGCTTCGCCGATTTTCAGGTAACCGAGCTTTTCGTACATGCGGAGTGCATACGGATTTTGTGAAAAGGCATCCAGCCTTATTGCTTTGATGCCGTCGTTTTTCAGCATATCTTCAATGATCTGCATCGTCTTTGTCCCGATACCCTGACTTTGAAATTGTGGATTCACACAAAGCCTGTGTATCACCATAAAAGATGATTCTTTGTATTTCCAGTCTCCTATTTTGTATTGCTCATCATATTGTTGACTAATGACAAAAACGCAAGCGATTTGATTCTCGATTTCACCAAGATACATCTGGTTATTCAGAATATCTTCTCTTATTATCTCCTGATTCGGATAAAGTTCATCCCATTGATGAATCTCATTCGCATTCATAACGCTGATGGCTTTTTCAAAAAGCATGCAAATTTTTTCTGAATCCTGAATGCCTGCGAGCCGGATGCTGATTTTGGTATCCACTTCACGTCCCCCTGATCAACCGTCTGCCGGTATTACCGGTACTTTTCCATAGTATTCTTCGAGCGTCTGTCCGGATGCATAAAGGGTCCCGGCGAGATCAACACCGACATACCGATAATGCCAGGGCTCATAGACATATCCGGTAATTGAGGTTTTTTCTTCCGGATAGCGGAGAATGAATCCATATTCATAACAGTGTTCACCGACCCAAATCCCCGCTTCGGTTCCCGCAAAGCCGCTGCTGATCACACCGGCACCGGTGGTGCTTATATCCAGGGCAAGTCCCAGATTGTGTTCTGAACGGCCCTCCAGGGCATTCCTTGAGCAGGCGTGCGCAATACCCTTGTCCGCAATTGATTTGGAGTAGAGAGCAGCCTGTGCTTCAAATGTACGGTAACCGGAGCAAAGATACAGTACATATCCGGTATCTGCCTCACAAGCGGCGCGCATCAGGTTCCAGGCATCATTAGCCTCGGTTTTTACGTATTGATTTTTGGATGATTCAGCCAACACCAGATCAGGCGTGTAAGATTCCGGAATGGCAAAGTACTTATTGACCAGGACGGTAAGGTCCTCCGGATTTGTGACAATCTCCGCAGAAATTGTCCGGGGATCTGCATACCCGTCATACCAGACAATTTCTTCAGGCTGTGATGCGGTTGTTTCAGTGATGACTACAGCAGCCGATGTCTGAACCTGGGCAGGTGCAGGCGTCGGTGTAACGGTCGGAGCAGGCGAGGGGGATGGAGTCGGTATTCCAGTGGGGGAAGGAGAAGGCGTTAGTGTCGTATACCGGGAAGCCGCGGACGTTGCTTCGGCCAAAACGGTCGCTAGAGTTGGTTCCTCGGATGCCTTCGCGTCGAGCAGTGCCGATCCAATCAAAAATGCAGATGATCCCAAAAAAAGGATGACAAGAAAAATCCAGCCTCTTTTTTTCATCATCAGCTCCCGCTGATGTCTGGTATTTCTTGGATTTTTCATACTTTATTACCGGTAATCAGCATTCTCAAGGCAAGACCTGCACTTTGCCGTAATACTCTTCAAGCGTCTGGCCGGATTCGAAAAGTGCAGTTGCCAGCTCCACCCCGACATATCGATAATGCCAGGCTTCATAACCATAACCGATAATGGATCCTTTTTCGCGCGGATAGCGGAGGATAAATCCATATTCGTGACCGTGTTCATTAACCCACTGACCGGCGGTTGATTCTGCAAACTCATCACGGATTTCGGGATCACTCGCAATGTTAATATCCAGTGCGAGTCCCAGGCAGTGTTCAGAACGGCCCTGGTACGCGTTTTTTTCACACACTTTGTCGATTCCCCTGCGCTCGATGGCGTGGGTGAAGCTGTACATCTGCGTGGCCCATGACCGGTAACCGGACACGAGATACAGCACTTCACCGCTGTCTGCCTGACAGGCTGCCCTCATGAGATCCCAAGCATCGTCCGCTTCCGGGCGAAGATACTGTCCGGCGGAGGATCCCGCCATAACAAGGTCAGGGACATAATCAGACGGCATCGAATAATACTTGTTTATCAGTACAGTTATATCTTCAGGATTTGTGACTAATTCGGCACGGATGGAACGCGGATCCACATACCCGTTATACCAGACAGGCTTATCAATAAGCGGCTCAATATATTCAGGTGCAGGGGTGGGTGTGGGAGTAGGGGTAGGAACAGCGGTCGGTACAGGCGCAGAAGTAGGAACAGCGGTCGGTGCAGGCGTATCGGAAGGTGCTGCGGCCTTGAGGGAACTCTCCGCTGCAGTGGAAACCAGAGTAGGCGCAGCGACTGCTGCAGCTGCCGTCCGGGACGTGCAGCCAAATAGAAATACCAATCCGAAAAGACAAATCGGAATCATGAAAACCTGCCGAAAACTCCTCATGAAATACTCCCCTGCCACGTATATACTTGATAAATAACAGCATAACAATTGAAGTATATATCAACCAGGATTTAAATTCCATCTTGACATGTCAAATTAGCGAATCTACAATAGATACATAACTTCGGGGCGGGGTGTGACTCCCCACCGGCGGTAATGCGACAGAATGTCGACGAGCCCGCGAGCGATAGCTGAGCCGGTTGGATCCCGGTGCCGACGGTATAGTCCGGATGAAAGAAGTAAATACTGGTCAGCATTTTCGCGGCCGGAATTTCCTGCATGCAGAGCTCTCCC
>Ga0209125_1000361_pt1 | contig 62558 bp, 65 predicted proteins | sample BarGraIncub1131A_FD_184503 | JGI IMG/M metagenome (GOLD analysis project Ga0209125, IMG submission 184503) | Arctic peat soil microbial communities from Barrow, Alaska - Barrow Graham LP Incubations 11-31A (SPAdes) (version 2) | ecosystem: Environmental > Terrestrial > Soil > Wetlands > Peat... | reverse complement strand
ATATGCCGGGTAAGGGTTTTCATCCCGCCCTTACCACAGATCAGACAAAATACTTGATCTGGTCGGAATGCCTTTTTTATACTCATAACAGGCAGGTCGGCCTTGGCAGTCTCCGGTGCTTCACCCGGCTTCTCTTCTTCGAGTTTCTGGAGGGATGCGTGGACCTTTTGCAACTCTTGAATCAATTCATCGCCGGCCATTGCCGTTTTTGATGCGTGAGAGGAGACTATGTTTGCAGTCATTTCAAGTAGCGATCCCATCGTCTGGTCCTCCGTTCAAAATGGTTTCCTTGATTATGATCTATAATTGTAAGCTACATCTGTTAAATATCAAGAAGGCTTTACACCGCCTTTCCGCTCTGTCATAAGGGATAAGGCACACCACTCATTTCACAGCAAGGAGGGATTCGTATCGCAGGTCGGGGGTAGTGGCATCCTGAAGCGACTCAATAAGATCAGCCGAGTCGTTCCTGACGTTGTTCACTAGCGGTGTCACCCGCCACATCTCCATAAGGTCGGTAGGGTATGGTTGGGACAGATGCTTCAGGCTGTTTGCAGCGGTAGTGTTCTGGTCGTGTGTCTGATACCGGCATGCGGGTGTGGAGTTTATAGCCGACTCCGACTAGAAGCGTTCCTTTTCCACCGCAAAAATGCCAGCAGGGCAACCACAGCCCATAACACGCCAAATGCTGCGACGACCACCTTGAGAATCATGCCTCCCCCTTCCGCATGAAAAGGTTCCCTTAAACATTAACAATAACACATCTGGCACGAAATTCCCTTCCACCTGCCAATAGTTTCCGACTGGCTCCGTTACAGCGAGATTAACTTGCTGCCGATAGACTTATTCTGCGCTCATGAAGGAATCAATCCCCAGTGCAGGTAGTCGAGGTGGTTCTGGCCATCACCGTACCGACGGATGACCGGAACCTGTTGGGTCGGGGCGATGTTGTACCGGGGAGAGATGCTGGGGTGCTCTGCGAGTCCGAAGATCTCGACGAGCAGTTCCGGGGGGGTGTCTATGGTGAAGCGTCCGCACATTTCGAATAGCTCCAGAGTTCCGGGTGGACCAACGCCAGATGATAACCCGAAGGAAGGAGCAAGGCAATGTGGATTTTTCTTCAGGAGTGTGGTGTGTGGTGGGGGAGGGTGGGATGAGCAACAGCGTGATTGTGCTCAACATGGCGAGTTCAGTTGAGAGCTTGATGCAGCAGGGGATCGACGTTCCCATGTGCTACTGGAAACTCGGGTTCGTATGGAGATCGAGAGTAGTGGCGTCATCCAACGAGTTTCCGAGTTGCGTTTACTGCTACCAGCGAAGAGGACAATCACACGCTCACCCCATTCCGAGGCGGCTTACGAGAATGCCCCGTAGTGGCAAAACGGGTTGCATTGAAGGGGTGGCCCTGTCCTAGCAAGAGAGTCGCCTTGTATGTCACAGGATGTCGTCCGACTTCGACTGGTGACCCGTCACCAGTGAAGATAGCCGAGGTTGCTCTTGGCCATCCACAGACTGCGGGATGGCACGGATCTGCTGGATTGGTGGCGATGTTGAGGCGGAAGGGGAGGGGAGGGGAGGGAACTCCGGGAGAGTGAAGCACCTTAGCTATGTTGCGGAGCCGGTGTCTTACTCAAACCGAACAGCTCGTTTGCCCTTGCTTCAAGGCGGTCGAAGTCGATTCCTACGAGCTGCATCTTGTTGAGAGCCTCTTTCATCATAGATGTTTCAGCTCGGTCGAGGTAATTGGCACTTGTTACGTCACCTTTCGGTCGAGCGTGACCCATCATCTCTTGAATCATCTTGTGCTCGACACTGGACTTTCTTAATTCGTTTGAAAAGTAGTGCCGAGCACTGTACAAACATTTATCCGGGTCATCAGTCACGTGTCTCGGTTCAAAGCCGGGGGAGCCCTTATCTCTTCGGTTGTACCATTTGCTGAAGCTGGGTGCTGTATCACTGAATAGTCTTCCAGCTTTTACGGTCACAAGCCATGAACCAAAGCCGATCAGCAGCAGTGCTTCATGTATTGGAACAAGCATTGATGCATTCTTTGTCTTTAGAAGACCCTCTTGTGCAAACTTACGTAAATCAAAACAAGGCCAGCCGTCCTCGTCCATTATTATGTGGTCAGTAGTAAGATTGACGATGTTAGCTAGTCTGAACCCATGGAACAATGCAATGAGGATAACCCAAAATCTATCAGGTTTAGGAGGGTCAAAAGTCCAGAGATCCTTGGTACAAAGTGCATCAACTAATCTTTCGATGTCTTGTTTGTCATACGTCTTTCTAGGTTTCTCTTTTTTGTCAACCTTGAATAGTTCTTTCGTGCCAATCTTGTTGGCTGATAGAATGTAATCGCTTCTGATTGCAAAGTTGATGATTTCACGAAATCTCTTCAACGGTTCATTAGCTGTTTTCTTGCTCATGACAACATATTGCTTATTGGTTTTTAGAATCTTGTGAATGGAAACATCACCAAAGACCTGTTTCTTGTTTCGTGGGTATTTGCCAAGAATTGATATAACATTAGTTATAGTTTTGACTGTATTCACATCGGATATGTTGATATCTCCAACTATGTCAAGCAACATTTCGCATTCTGATTCCATGTCTTTGATGGTCCCAATTTTAACATGAGATCTAGTGTCACGGTAGTATAATCTATACTCTTCAATTACTCTACTAAGGCTAATGCGACTATTTGATATTGAAGCTAAGTCGTTGGCCACTGATTCCTTCAGTTGACCCAATGGTTTCAAGTCACCCAAAGCCGCAGCATGTCGTACTTCAAGGATTTGAATTTCAGCCTTCAAAAACTCAATGTATAGCTGTTTTCGTTCATCGCCGGACAAGGAAAGTTTATACTTACCTTTCTTTGTCTTTAAGTTGAAACTATCAATTCTTCTCTCGACAATCTTCCAAAAATCTTCTGAATCAGTATTCCGAAGGACCAACAACATTCGTGCATCGCTCAAATCCTTTTCAATGTAACTTGCCCAACGCTTGGCCGATTCAAGGTCCTCTCGGCCCATCCCGGTCATTGAGCGAGCTTTATCGACCAAGCTCAATATGAAGGTTTTCCGCTGCTCAACTTTTTGATGGTGTGCGTCGAGTTTCTTGTTCCCAGTGTCGGGAGATGGCGGAACAAGACCATTTATGTCGTTTTCAATGAACGACAAATAGTTGCTCAGATATTTGGTGACGAGTTCCTTTTTGATTGCAGGGGAGAGCATGCCTGACCTTAGTTGAAGAAATAGCTTCTGGGTCTGAAATTCCAATGAGGAAGCCAGTAGTCTAGCATCTTTCTCATCGGAAGTCTTTAGGCTCTTGTAGATTTTGGAGTGGGGGAACAGGTCAAGGAGGTCGGTCGGTACACGGCACATGAACTGGAACCGTGTACCCCGTCTTACAAGGTGGGGGATACTCATAATTACACTCGAAAATGTCTGCAATTTGTTGTGCAGTCACCAAATTCGGGTGTAACTATGAGTAATTATTGAAATGGTGGGCGGGATGGGATTCGACCCTGATGGGCTATAATGCTGCAATAAAACCCTTATATTATTGCAATTATACCAAAACATATAGTTTTTTATATATAAATTAAGCAGCTGCAAACAGGTAATTAATGGTCACAGTTTTTGTCACATTTTACTGCTGTCAGAACAGACACCTTTCTTCTCATTTCAGTTCACCCCCCCCCTTTCGAATTTCCATAAATTGAGCAAAGACCACCTTACACTGCGGAAATAGGGTTGCGCCATTCGGCCCCAAAAGGATATCACCTGGTGCCCCTGATGCCCGAGACTGGCTTTTAGGTTGGACATTAAGAAGGCTAACCTTCGCGCTTGAAATATAAAATTCGTGGCTTCGTGCTGCGAAGCGGAGGAGTCCCGACCAGTGCCTCTTTTGAAGCCCGTCAAATGTATTGACTGCGAGCCAGTTCTCGATGTAAAAATACCACCAACCTGGCAGAAAATGCGTAGAGGGGGGAATCGATATACATAGATTTCGGTAGTAGAAACCGTTAACGGTTAATGGGGGCCGGGTCAGCGGAGAGCCGACCTGTTCCGATTACTCTGCTTCTGAAGAAGTAATGAACCTAGCGAGACAGGAGGGAACTGATGGAACGGACCAAAGTAAAGAAATCCGTAATCGGACTGAAGCCGTTTTCGAATGAAGAAATCCAGGCAATTATTGACAGGCTGGTGCTGCCTGAAACTGACAACGACATGCTGGCCTGGGAAAAGCCAGCGAATTTCTGGGTGCCACTAATTTCTATGTTTAGCGGCATGCGCAAGAGCGAGATATGCCAGCTGTACAAGTCGGATGTTGTCGAGCAGGACGGGGTGCCGTGTATTCGGGTGACTGACGAAAAAGAGGACCAGTCGCTGAAATTTCGGTCATCCCATCGTCTCGTGCCGATTCATAGTCAGCTATTAGCACTGGGATTCCTCCGGTATGTGGACGGATGTCAAGAGCGCTTATTTCCTGAATTAAAAATTTTGAGGGGAATGTATAGCCAAAGTTGGAAATGGTTTGATAGAAATGTTATGCGGGATGTGAGCAAAGAGCCGGGAAAGACCTTTTCCTCGCTACGGTATGGTGTGGCCGCCCAGATGGCAAATGCAGACATTACAATGCACCTCCGGGCTCCGTTGCTGGGCCATGCGTTGCCTGAGTGGGATGAAAGTTTTATACGACCTCCGATTTCAGCGCTGCGTGACGCTATTGAAAAAATCGAATATCCCAACGTTTGTTTCCCGCTGCCCTATCCGGACTAAGGCCCCCCCCCTGAAAACCCCCGCATAACCCAAATATGGCGGTCTCCCGGTCTATCAAAGGCTCAGGGCGGCCGCCATTTTTGCCACATCCTCCATGGCCATCTATAACCTCCGAACCCTCCACATCCCCCTCACTGAAATCTTGATTAACTATTTCCAGCAATCCCGTCCATCCTATTCTGTCCCCCTCATTTGCACCTCAAAAAGCAACCTCAATACCTCACACAATATTGTAATTCTCTCTGTTGCCGAGTATTAAAATACTGTCCCAAACAACAGTAGATATAAGCTACAGATTGTATTTTATGGTATGTATTTAAACTACGGTGTAGCAGATATATTGGCCTTAAAAATATGATTTAAACTGAAGGTTTTATATTGTAACTCAAAACAACCACATAAAAAATACTGAAACCATAACAAAAATAACCAAAAGTACTTGAATCATATTTTAGTGTAGTGTACGATTACACTATGCATCGAGCATGAGAAGGAGACCAAGCATGAATACCAAGGTACTTGCGGAGATGGTCGGACTACCCCCCAAGGCCGTCCAGTTCTTGCTCGATAATAAGTTTGTAAAGCTCCCATTGGAGGAGGAAGACTTATTCTTTCTGCACAAATACTCCGAAATTTGGGGGAAAAGAGCATTAATCCGGCTGCAAATAGCCCCTATTAACCGCAAGGAGAGAACATCAATCCTATTTGGTGCTGGCCACACCAAAATTGAAAGCTACGTTATAACTCGGCTACATAAGCATTATGACAGTCAGGTGAATGACGGGAAAAATGAAGGAAATCGCGGAAATGACGGTGAAAATGAGGTGGGTAAGGGGAGTAAGAAAGGCCACGCTAATCGTGGAACGTATCTCCACATCGACCAAATAGCCGACGAAGTGATGACACACTTTGATATACCCAAAAAAATGCGTAATAAAATCGTGGCGATAGCTCGCAAAATGCGAAAAAAGGTGAGCAACGACCGGTACCGGAGCGCCGATGTAGTGGAAATATCAAAGAATTTGAATAGTTACAAGAAGCCTATAATGCGTAAAACGAGTCCGCAACAGCAAAAAGCTGCATCTGCCGAGGCGATGCGGAACTTGCTGGGCTATTAGTCGGTTTCTTGTCGGCCTTTTCTGTCAGACTGCGAGCTTCAACGACCCTTTTTTGTTGGCCTTAGTAAACCACAAAGTGGCGAGTAAAGTGCAAAAGGGGGCGGTTAAAGTCCTATTAAAGTCCTTTTGAAGGGGTATCGGGTCCGATATAAGTCCTTTTGAAGGCCATAAGAGCTTATTAGAGGAAAACCACCAAGGGAGAATAATCATGGCCAAGAAAGAAACCATTCCACCAGGCCACCAAAAATGCATTTTCTGCGGAAGAATTAAGCCTGTCGATGATTTCCCTCCTTACTATCGGTTTTGGGCAAGAGACCAGATGAGAATGCCTGACTGCTGGGATTGTCGCTTTGAAGCAGCTCTCTCAAGAATGGGAACCGTCAAACGTAATCCAGTTATAGCCTTTGTCCGGGATGCAGTGAGGAAGGCTGTAAAACATGGCTACCTCGAAAGAACTGGGCGTTGCCAATGCGGAAGCGTAGGGAAGCATAAGCATCACCCAAACTATCGTAGGCCCCTGGATGTGATTTATTTGTGCGATGATTGCCACAAGGAGTTCCATCGGATTGAGCGGGCCATCGTCCGGGAAAACGGCAGTATCCCGGAGCACTACATCTACAAGTATCTCAAAAGAGTAGGGCTGCGCGGTCAGGAATACATCTTGAGGCCCGGCGCTCCCAGGCTCCAACCGAAGCCGTACAGGACAAATTACCACAGGCCCATGGCCACGCTGATGGCAGCGGTATGACTGTGGAGCTTTCCGGAGCTAGACGATATTTTTGGGAGGACGGTTTGCTCAATATTGTCCAAGAAGCGACAATGCCATCTGCATCTACCAAGGTCCGTCATGCGGAACCCCCTGTCAGGGCAAGGGGCCACATTCAGACCTCCAAAAGCTTGTAGGAGTTCGGCCGCCAGCCCTTCCAGCCTAGGTGTCTTGACTGCAGGGTGAAATTTAGGTCAAGTTCAATCAGCTGATGGCCAGTATGGACTTCGCAGGTGACAGCGTCAGGCTAATATGCCAGCATCAAGCAATGCCCTACGGCGAGCCTGGACTGCGGGAGTCTTTGATGACTGCGCGGAAGACGTAGGGGTTTCATCAGCAGAGAAGCTGACAATCCTTTGCTGCAGGTGGGAGGCGAGCAGCAGGGCAAAGACAACACCCTGCCATATCGACAGTCGGCCTTGATGTCTCATTCGTATGTAAGGTATGCCTCTGGCGATAGAAGACCCGATTATGCCGAGGACACCGACAGATGCAAATACCGGTTCCAGATACAGCATCCGGCAGGTAGAGGGGCAGAGGGCTGAAAGCTCCACCCAGCTCACGTTTGCCTTGTCTTCTTCCGTCAGAGAAATCCGCAGTACCCCGACTTGTACATAGCTCTAATAGCTTAAAACGCACCTCCACATGTTGTAAGTTGAGATGCCAAAAAATGCTTCGTTTTGTCACTTCTGCTCGTGTTGAATAATCAATAAGGTGATAGCTACTATAGTATATAAAAAATTTACTTTCTAATATGCTGTATGAATATGTATATACATCGTGTAGATAATAGTATCAAATATATTCAATCACATTTAACCGATGGCTAAATAAATAAAATACATAATGTGAAGTGATAATGTAAAATAGTGTACGGAATACTAAAAATTATAACAATAAAAAAACATAAAATTCAGAATATTCATTGTTTTTTGCTTGCTTTCGCCTTTTGGCTGTGGTATAAATATGGTAGATAAACATTTTGGCCTTATCTGCCGCTGGGGCGGATGGAGGTTTGTTTGATTTATTTGCCTATTTTATTTAAAGGTGATAGTCGCGTGTAAGCGCAGGGGATAAGTTCATCCCCGTAAAAAAAATCTGTCGGCGTTATAGTTTTTGGTATACGCAGATAGGTTCTTTTTTATGGGACCCAATGATAGAACTTATTGCCAAACATCCAGTTACTAAAACCCACACCTCATTTCCACATGTAATCCTCTCGCATCCCCATCCAAATCCAGCAATACCATCCCATAACGGCCCATACTCCACATTTACAGCTTTTTACCCAACATCTTCAAAATCTCCAATTAAATCACTCCTCTCTATATCAGCCTTCTTCCAAGCTAAGTATTCTCTCCTCTTCGGTATTCCACCACCACAACACTTCTGAAACCAATTCACAGCCAAAATATCTGTTTTCGGTCAAATTTATCCGCTCTAAAAGTAAGCGGTAAGGTGACCTCGGAGGAGTAAATGCAAATTCTCGGTAAAACAGCAGACGGAGCAGCAGTCGTGAATCGGCACAACTCACATCTCCACGACGATGTACAGATGGTAATCACTGAAGCCCTATCACGGGTGTACACGCATAAGCGTCCGTTCATCGAGTCCGAGGTCGATTTCGGGCGAGTCATAGGTGAGTCTTGCTGCGTGCCCACAAACTCCAGGGATTGCATCGTGTTTGCCCAGCGGCCCCATAGACAAGGTTTGACGCGTTTCGTGCTCGACAAAGCCAAAGTGCCAACGACTAAGGCAATGGTGGTGCTCAAAAAGACGGGCGGACAGAACGAATATGTTCTCATCACTGCCTTTATCGGCGAAAAAGCGGAGGTCGAGCCTTGGGACCCCCGAGCAACTTCAGCCTCGCTGGATTTTTGGCAGAGCAGGGCGCTGGTCTGGGGTGAGCCTATCGTCATGGAGACTACGACTGCAAAGTACCCTTGGTGAGGTTGTCCTGTACCGGCCTTGGACAAAAAAATGACGGGTGAAATTCCCGGCAACGAAAAGTACCTTACTCTTGCACGTCCGCGTAATGGCGCTGGTACAGCAATGCAAGAATATTCGAATCCAGGAGGAATCAAAAATCAATTGATTCCAAGATGGTCTCGAAAAAGCCATCACGGAGGCCGTAAAAGTATTCGCAGGAGGAATTCCCTAAGAAAACTGCGACACCTAACCCTGACCTGACAATAGACCGAGTTGTGCACGCTGTGAGGCCTCCAGTGTTATTGGCGACAAACAGAAAGTAGGGTGGAAGCTACATAAAACTGCGTAAAGGAGAAACAGACATGAAAGCAATTCTCGAAAGCAATGGAGTTATTTTGGGTGTCGGTGGGACCACAGACAAGGCAGTTGTAGAAGCCAGCAAATGCCAGGGTCAGGAGGGTCTGATTGGCAGAACTGACGAACTGGGCAGCCACTTGGATGCCAAAGCTGGCGACAGACACAGTCTCTATATTCACGAATGCTCTCCTGAATTGGCGAAGCGTGTGATGACTTATGACGGTAAGGAAAACAAAAATGGGGGAAAGGACATGAAGGAGCTTTACGCCTACATGGCGTGTCATTTCATAGATGGTGTGTTTGAACCGGTAGCGGAATTTAGCGGAGCGGAACTCGGTTACTTCGTGATTGACTGGCCCGGATGCGAGTTAGACGGCAAGAGGGTAGCCATAGTTTTTTATGGTGAGAGCGACTACTTCACTCCATACGACTGGCAGGGACCGCAGATAGACATGGGTGACCTTGATAAGATTGCGGAAAGTCAGTGGGTGTTTATCGACGGAAGCGAAGCAATCATGCGTGATGGGCTTCCCTGTATTTTACGTTAGATTGCCAGCGGAGCAGCAGGAGTTACATCCATAACAATAAGGAGAACGAACGATGGAAATGAAGGTGCGGCAGGATTTCACGCAATACATTCATGAGTTTGTTGATGACTACGGCCAGACACGGTTCGGGGTGGCCAGGTGGGACGAGTCGCACGGCCAATTCATTGCTCCACTCGATGCGAGCACCGCAAAGGCTACTGGCTGCTTTGCAGGATTTGCCCGGAGCATCAAAGGAATTGGCGGCTATACGTCGAGAAAGCGGGCCTTGCGCCGTGCTCGTTACCTCTTCGGCGACTAACCAAGCAGCCTTCGTGAACTCCGGGATAGCCCTGGAGGTTCCACCTCTGGTCGGGGCGGTAAAAAAGGGCTGGCAGAATTAAATGTACGGAGTGTGCCGCTGAATATCCACGACGAGTTGGAAGACCGCTACTGCATCGGTAACGACTGCATGGCCTGGTTCCGCTTTGACGCTGACGGCCCGGCTGATGGTAAATGCGGCATGATGGTCAACGGTTCCCTCATCTTCACCGACGCAAGTCGCTAGCACCTGTACCGATGAGGCTGGATGGTTACCGAGCCGACAACCCCGGCATGCAAAAGGCCAGAAAAAGGGGTATACGGTAGCCAATAGAGAGCCAAGGAAAGCCAACAAGAAGAGGATATGCCATGGCCTACATACCACCGAAGGATGCACCCCCGCCATTTGATATGGACTGGCTCAATGAGCAACTGGACGAAGCTCGTGAACGGGTCAGGGTGCAGGCACTTCCGTATCCCGGAATATGGAAATGGTGCAAGGAACACCGCACCGACCTTTATAATCGACTAGATTTTTATGTTCTCGCGTACAAAGAGTCCTTCGAGGGGAAAATCGCTGCTGCATGCTGCAAGTGGCTGTTCATGGCAGAGGTTACGGCCAAGAAAATTATTGCGGAATACTCGAAGGTTGCGAAGACTCGCTAGAAGGCAGACAACAGCCGCGCACAAGAGCGCACAAAGGAGAGAACAGCATATGAGAGTAACGACTTACAGAGAGGAGCTGTGCGAGGGCACGCAGAACCAGTATACGCGCTATGGGTACCGTATTTGGCAGGGTGACAAGTGTGTGTATGAGTGCGACGCTGTGTACTGGTATCGCGACCAGGCGGAGCGGCACGGCGTGAGGTTCAGGGACAAGATGTTAGCGGTAGCACAGTGACTACGTGGCGCTGATACCTCCAATTTAAAGGATATTAAACCAAAAAGAGGGGAACTCGATGAGATGTGCCGCAATAAAATCGGTTATGGTGTACGCAGAAATTATGGACAACGCTCTGAAACACATCGTTGAGATTTACCGGTTGGAAGGAATAGAGGAAAATCATGGCATGATGACTTTCCTTGCTGATATGTCTGAAAAAAATAGTTTGTTAATAACAACAATCGCTGTCCAGGCATGCTGCAGAAGGGACCATGCTGAGCAGAACCCCGATGCATTAATGCGTGGCACAGAACGAGTGGGTGAAAGTCGTGAAAGTAGTGAGTCTGCCGGATTATGCGAGGAATCCGGCCTGTTAGTCGCCGCTTATATTATTTTTTTTGCTGACGGTATTGAAAAAAACTTATCTTTTGGCGACCCAAAGTGAGGTGCCTAAATGAGCAAACAAGGGTCTTACACACCTCTAAGCCCGCTCAAGACGCCCTTGACCGTCTCCACGAAGACCTTGCGAAGGTTCTCTTGCAGGCCAGAAAAGTTGCATCAAAGTGGAGGCAGTTCTGGAAAAGCCACAGAAGCGGGGGAATTATGGCTTCACACAAGGCTCATTCGCAGCCCTATGTCAGGGGCGGCGCAGTTTCTCAGCCTTTGATAGGCCGTTAACGAAGCCGTTAGCGGTTTCCATGAAGAGCATTTGTTCATACGCATCGAGGCTTTCCACTTTCTGCCGCAACGCCAGAAAATCCACAGTTGCCCCATCCCCCGGCGGTTCCTCCAGCAGTTCCGCTACGCCTACCCCGAGTGCATTGGCAATCTGGTTGACCACACACAGGGACACGTTTGCCAGACCGCGCTCAATCTCGGACAAATAAGAGAGATTCAGGTCCGCAAGTTCGGCGAGGCGTTCCTGGGTGACACTCTTTGCCTTTCGCGCAGTCCGTATTCGTTCCCCTAAGAATTTCAGCAGTTCGTCGCATTTCATGTGCCAGAGCATAAGGCAAAAACACTGCACATATAATATGCTATAGCATGTATTTTTATTGAAAATATATGCCATAACATATATAATCTGCCGTAAACTTTTCGGTGCGCCTTCGAAGAGATAAGGGAGAGAGTGCGTCTACCAATACCGAGCCACTTCCCACGTGTGACCGGTTCAGGCGTCATATGCTGGGCATGGTCTGAAGTGGCCACCGCAGGTTTTATCGGGTAGCGTCGGTTCTCCTGCGCATCTGCAATATCTGTAAACATCTACCGTGGGAATACACCAAAAATGGGGGGTAATGACTGATGAAAGTGTTTGAATGTCTTGCTAAAGTACTGGTGATGGCAAGTATTGGCGTATTTGTTGGCGGTATTTCAGGTTGTGCAACGGGGCCGCAGGCCAAAACCATGAGCACAAATACGGTGCTCAACAAGAAGCTAACTGTGAGAAAACTGGACTTTTCCGGTGACGCAATCAAACCAGAGGATGTCAAAAAGTCAATAGCCGACGCCCTTGTGTCATCGGGAGAGCGACCGATTGCCTACTATGAAACATTGGTAAGTCCCCAATATGGCAACTGGGAAACGCGCGGTATAAAATCGAATGTTACTGTCAATGGCATCAAAGTCGATTATATAAATGGTGGAAAGGGGGTAGCTAATTCCGGGTTTATCTCTTACACTCAATCACATATAATTTCAGAATTCTTATTGTCGCTCAATGATAGCGGCGACCATTACGAAGCAGTTCTGACCTTCCCTTCACAAATTAACCTGGAACCTGCAGAATTCAACCCGTTCAGTAGGCCTAAATACCTCTTGAAGGATGAAGAAATAGTCCCGAATCTGTTGAGCAAATTCAATGCGTTGAACAATGATAAAATCTCCATTGAAAAGACTATGCGAGTTTCGGGCGAGATAGCCGTAGAGTTCAACCCTGATTCTGTTTTTACCAATTATGACAGGAAATTTAAACGGCATAGTGGCAATGCTGCAAATGAAAAATATTACGACTTCCCTTACCGTGGTAAGACGCTACTCCTTTATATACTTGTGCGTCCCTATAAAAATGGCTCCATGGTTGAGTACAGGTTGGAGATGCCATATCGAGTGTCAGACACCATTTCAATCTCCCAGGCGGACATTGAGCGTGTCAAAAGTCAGGTTGAGTTAACCGCAAAAGACTAGCGCACCGGAGGAGCCGGATAGCCTGAGCGCATAATCGATGGGGTATAGCCAATGGGCAATGCTGCCCGACGCGAGGGAAAACCTAGCGACGGCTGTTGGGGCTTTCGCCTATGAGTAGATAGTTGGCGCTAATGACAGCACCGCCGCCCAGTTCATCACTAGCTACACAAAGATAGCAACCGCTAAGGATATCCCCAAGCTCCGGAATTTGATGAAACTTCACAGCTCGGATGTCGTTAGAACCGGAGCCGGTAAGGCCCTTGTCCGACTCCATGACGATGCATATGTTGAACAAATGCTGCAGGCCGAAAAGTCCGTCGATGTGGCAAGGGCGGACAAAAGGGAAATGCTGCTGCAGTAAGCGAAACATCGTCTATGGCAACCCGTAATTGACCTTCAAAATAAGTCTTGCTTAATGGTAGGAGTGCCTATATAAAGTAGGTATTATGGGAATTCAAAAGATACTGGTAGTAGATGATGACCGCGACAACCTCAGCTTATTACGCCAAATTCTCGAAATTGGTGGAATGAACGTGGTGTGCGCGATAAGTGCAGAAGACGCGCTCGGAAAGATAGCGGCGGGTAAATCCTTTGACATAATGCTTACGGATTTGAATATGCCGGGACTCAACGGGATTGCCCTGGCGCAAAGGGTTTCAGTAATCGCACCCCGCATGCCGGTCCTTTTGATGACCGGAGATATATCACCGGACACTCCGCAGATGGCGCAGGCGGCAGGGATAGCTCTGGTTCTTAACAAGCCGTTCCATCCTGCCCGATTGATGCAGGTAATTCAAGAACACTCCCTACATCAAAGCCCAATGCTGGAACAGCCGACATTGTAAGCACTACCAATAAAACCTTTTAAACAGAGACGCCACCAACAGCAATAGTTGGTGGCGTCTCTGATTCAGAGCCATTTCAGGCCTATTTTCAGCAGATATGCTGAGTCAGGTTGGAGCAATTCGACTTTAGTGAAGACCGCCGCGTTCCGGTAGTGCGGACCGGGGCTTTGCGTAGCTCACATCCGTATTTTTCTCTCAGCAAGATAATCCGGTATCAGCATCAGGACCAAATTCGCGGTCTCGCAGATGCGCTTCGCCGCCTTCTTTCGCTCAACTTCGCTCATAGCCTCGATTCCCGCCCTGGACAACATAACGTTGATGAGTTCGGTCCGTTCCACTGGTAATGTCAGCACATACCCCATTGCCACGCCTCCTTGTCATCGACTTCGAAGTCGTGGATGCTGTCAGCCTCCGTCGCGGCGGTTAGCTCCGCCGGGTCTGGTCGGCTGTCGATTCCGTCTCGCCGGTAGTGCTCGGCGGCCAGTACCATGTCGCAGCTGATGTTTGCGGGTCTGATGAATTGCGGGATTGCCGAAATCATGAGGTGGGTCGCAGCCTCAACGAACGAATTGTATTCCCGCCACTCCTCGGCGGTCATTCCTTGCCTTGCGCCCACATCGGCCAGTTCGAAAATCATTTCAGCGGCGGTGGCTGATTTGATAAGGTCATCGCACCCGGCGAGACTGGTCGGAACCCGAACTGTCATAAATAGAGTATCTCCTTGTCATTTTTATTTTATTGAATAAGTATACACCAAAATAACATAGAAGTAAATGGGAAGTGTGGTACCATTTTGCACCTAAAATCCATAATTTGGATAACCTACCTGTCGCATCCTAATAGTATTTTGCTTCGCCTCAAACTCTTAGACCTGTAAACCTGGAAGCTGCGGGGAAAAGTCGGCTTCCATATTTGCCCTGTAGCGCCTCTTCTCGATTGTCCCCTTATCTTGGGTCTCGCTAGTTTCAAATGCCCCTTAAATCGATTGCCTGGTAAGTGCCGCTTATAGGCACATAATTTCATAAAAAATTGAAGGCTATCTTTTACTCTAAAGTTAGAAGTGACTGTATTTGCTAAGCATATGGTTTGTATGGCGTTTTACATGTTATGACTGATTTGTGTCTATATGTGCTGTATTTGAAGTCTAACTTATGGTATAATTCCGCTGTAAGTTTGAAAACATGGAACGAGGCCTTTTGGGGGCAAATTTCGCTGTAAGGAGGGGATGTGAAAGAAAACGCCGAGTACATTCAGAACCAGGAAGTGAAATCCAAAAATCCGAATCACCCAAAAAAAGGGTCCGTAATCAAAGTCGAGCCGATTCGCAGTGAGAAGGATGTCAGGCTTATCAAAAGGCTCCTAGCCGACAAACCCCGTGACCTCGCTATTTTTACGCTGGGCATCAATACCAACCTCCGTGCCTCGGATTTGCTCAGAATTACAATTGGTCACGTGCGCCAAACCAAGCCTGGTGAGCAGTTCCAAATCCGTGAGAAGAAAACGGGGAAGGTCAGGGCGATTACGATGAACAAGACCGTTTTCGAGGCCATCCAGAATCTGCTGAAGGGGATGGACACCAAAGACCCTACCGCATATCTATTCCGGAGCCGCCAGCGGAAAAACGGAGGGCGGTTGACAGAGGGATACCTGAACTTACTAGTGAAGGGGTGGTGTAAAGAGATAAATTTGAAGGGGAACTACGGAAGCCACACTCTCCGGAAGGTGTTTGGCTACGTCCACCGCACCCGGTTCGGCACCGACATCCCGACTCTGATGGTGATGTTCAACCATTCCAGCCAGAAGCAGACTCTCGACTACCTCGGAATCCAGGGGAGCGAAATTCAAGATGCATATTTGCGCGAAATATAGGCGCGGTTCGTCTATCCTGCTGACTTAATGATGAAAAATGGGATGCGTAGGTAGCATCCCATTCTCATTCACAACTACCAAAATGCTGTTGGAGTACTACAAAATTACTACTTGAATGTTACTCAATTGCTACCTGTAACCTACCCATCTACCACCGAAGTGCGACTGAAATGCTACCGTGCTACTAAATTGATATTGTAATGCTCTCTGAATGCTACCTGGATACTACAAAGTTACTTCTGAAATATTACCTGGGTACTACCAAGTTGCTACTGGGATGTTACCGCAATGTTAATCTGTTCCATGAGGTCTCCTGACCGTCGTGCTAACCCTCGCTACCAGTAGCAAGAGTTCTAGCCTCCCGACCACCCGCCATCGGTGCCACGGCGTGATGTTCCACCATGTCAGCACCGTCGTGTTGCCTCGGTGGCGGTTGCTCGATGCGGCGATACATACGCCTGGTACTGGTGCATGTACAGAACTCACTCCGGCCCGCTCTTCATCATCGCAGTTCCTCTCAAGCAACTCTCTTTTGGGGTCAAATAGCTCATTCTCCGACCATCTGCTCCAGTACTGCTGTTGAGGACCGCACGAGTACATGCCATCCGTCGGCGTCTTCCTCCAACCTGGTGTTGCTGCAAACCCCTGGCAGGCATAAATTGTATCTGGCATGCCGAGCCTCATGCTGTCTGACAGCATATAGTGCCGAAGGCCAATGCCGCGACAGCTGCTGCAGTCGAGACCAGCTTGTTGAGCAACTCCCGCGTGTTTTCCAGCGGGAGTCGGATGACTCGCAGAGGCATCTCGCCGTAAATGTGCATCACTTGGGCCACAGGCTTTCCGTTTGCTGCGGTTGCAGTTCACCGCCGGACATATTTCTCTGTAGGTGTTCACTGCAGCAACTGCCGCTTACTAATCCCCTCTCAGCAATCCGGCATTCTGCAGAGGGACTAAGTCAATAAGGAGTCCCGGCGCTTTCTCGTCGGTGTAATACCATTCCACGGTTAGAAATTCACTGGGAACCGCGGGGCCACAAAAAAAGTTACTTTAGTGTCCCCTGCCGTTGTGTCGCATGGCTATTGCGTCTAGGTTAACCACTTTCTTCAGCTTTGCGATGGCCTCATCATCACCGAGGCGCTTGTACCATTCTACAAGACGTACGGAAACGTAGATATGCACTTTGGAGGGACCTTCAAACGAAGCGCTCGCATCGAGAATATCAATCTGAATTGGAATTGTGTGGATAAAATTGAACTGGGAGGTGATTGGGAGAGTAGTACTATTGATGGCGACATGTGGCCATTGTTCCTTTAACCCTCTGATTATGATAGATTCTATGTGCAAATATACACTAAGATAACACAATAGTAAACCTTGAACCGTTTTGGGTTGAACGTGATTTCCTAACGTCTGTAATGATTTTTTTGTGTACATTTACTGTGATGTTGATATTGTTGGGGCTTAAAAGTAATCTGTGCCCTTGATACGGGACTGGGGGACCCAACCCTCCTGGAAAATCCGAAATAATGAGACCATAGAGAAATAACCATGACAAAAATAGTGCCGCTAGCTTCAATGCCAAATGAGAAATTGGAAAGGACGACGGTGCTCATTCCGCCCAATGATTTTTATGGGTTTGCAAAACTTGCTAAGTGCATGGAGATGACAATATCAGAATTATTAAAGTCCAAAATCGAAAAATTTGGCTTAACCGAAATTAGGCGATTCACTTTCAATCGGATGGACCAAATCAATGCTGTTGAAGCATCTAAGATTTCGACCTTCAGTATCGCCTTAGAACATAAAAATAGACTTGAAGAAATCAAAATAGCAATTAATAAAAAAATTGAGACTGCAAGTCCTGGGTCACGAAAAATGCCTGTGCAGCCCTCGCCACCTGACGCCGAACCTGATGTAAAGAGAAAGCTAAAAAAACATAAATACACGGCCAGTGATTTAATTAGGTACATAGTTCGGAATGCGGTGGAAAAGAATTTCGTTTTACTTGAAACAGATGAGCCCGAAAAGATTCGGATTAGCCTGTATCTGCCTGAAAATGATTATAGAGTGGTATGCGCCTACGCGGAGAAGGTAGGGCTTCCGGTCAACAGACTTATGTCCCAGCAATTCCCGCGCTTTACTGATAAGGACTTTTCAGCTCATTTTGTATCCGCCGACAAAGGGCGGAAAACCGCTGCAAAAAGCTATCATAACCCGGATAATGACCCACGTGGTCCATGGTCAGCTGAGGCCCTGTCTGGGTTCGCTACAAAAGATGTGCGGAGTGACCTCCATTTCGACTTGGTTAACCCTGGTAGTGGCGAAGTCTACCCACCTGGTTTAAAGGGGTGGCGATACTCCGAAGAAAAAATGCTGCAGCTAGATGGTGATGGCAAAATCGTGTGGCCATCCCGGAAAAATGGCAGGCCGGTACGTAAAAAATTCCTATCTGAGGCACCTGTGGAGTTGTTTCGGACCAATGTTAATGTCTATGCCAATATGTATCCATTACTGCTCGATATGGCTAACCGTCTTAATGTTCAGGTCTCTGATATATTGAAGGCATTTATCTCCTTCATGGCTGACGAAATCGGCCGTATACCCATTTACCCAATTGAGTGAAGCTCTGAGGGCGCTCGCGGAGGTGGGGCTTGAGTCTTTTGAAGAGTGCCTTGAGGATGCCTCGGTTGAAAGGGAGGTGGCTGGCTTGCTGTTTGCGTAGCAAAGTAACATTTTAATCGCATCGTGCTTATATAACCAGCTAAAAGACAAGAGATAAATTTGATGAATGCTGTTGACAATCCAGCGAAATATATGTAATATATGTACATATATAATGTTAAATGCGTTTCTCTAAGAGAGGTGCCACTTGAAGATTGTCACCGTTGGGAACACGAAAGGAGGCGTGGGGAAGTCCACTGTCGCGGCGAATCTAGCCGTTGCAGCTGTGCTCGATGGTAAGCGCACTCTTCTGGTTGACGCAGATGAGCAAAAGTCATCTCTCGACTTTCGAGCGATTAGGGAGGCAGACGACATCCGGGCGGTGGCTATCACGACGCCAACCCTGCACAGGGACCTCCTCGACTTTTCAGGCAGTCACGACCTCATTATTATTGACGTGGGCGGTGGGGATAGCAAAACCTTTCGAAGCGCTATTGTCGCGACCGGAGCGGATGGCCTTTTCTTGGTGCCGTGCCTGCCCTCAACGTTTGATATTTGGTCCACTGAGCAAACAATGAAGCTGCTACAGGAGGTCCGCAGTATTTGCCCTGGGCAGCTTAATGCCAGGCTCCTCCTGAACCAAGTGCAGGCCAATACCGTAATGGCACGTGAGGCGGAAGAGGCCCTTGCAGTCATGGCGACGGAGAGTGGATGCCCGGTCCTTGGGACCCACCTTCACCTACGAGCGGCCTTTAAAAATGCCGCCATGTCCGGCCGAGGTGTCCTTGAGTACGAGCCAAGGGGAAAAGCTGCAGAGGAGACTTTGGCCCTTTATCGTGAGGTTTCGGTGATTATATTCCCCGCAGCATCGGCGACGCTGAGCACGGGGAGAGGGGGGCGGTCATGACAATACCCAAAAAGCCAACGTCTGTTCCCGAGGCACTTGAAGAGTTTATTGCTGGAGTGGCGACGCCGGAGACCCAAACCCAGGCAAGTGGCGAGCGGCAAGCGGAGGTCCTACCGTTCACCCCTCCGGTCCTGACAAAAGTCAGGAAAAGACCTATCCGACAAAAAGAAGTGGTGCTGCGGCAGACGTTCGTTCTCAGCAAGAACGTGGTTGATAAACTCGAAGCCCTAGCCTATTACAGCAGGCAGACCAAGAAGGCTGTGCTTGAGGCGGCTCTCTTACAGTATTTTGCTGACAAAAAAATAAAACCGATTCCAAGAGAAGCGATACAGTAGCTTTTAAAATCAAAATCACAACAATCTGCTGCCCACAGCAACCTTTTAAAGAGCCATTCCTAAGCCAAGGAGTGGTTCTTTTTTTTAACAAGTAATGTTTTTCAGTATTGCGGTCAAATATTGTATGCGATAAAGCATTGTTGTAGAGTGATGAGCAATTGTTTGAATTGACAAATATGATAAATTAGTGTATAATTACTATATATTCGATGTGAGTGGTGGAGGAGTAATGAACTTCTGTCAAAAAAAATTATTGAACAACTCCCGCCTATCAAATCCACGTCCACGGAAGATAAAGACCCCGCCGATATTGCCATCATCGTCAAATTTTTTACCCCCTGGAGCAACTGGCGCTGGTACGCAGTCGAATGCGAGGAGCTTCTCGACGATGTCACCGGTGCCCCGACCGGGGATTTTCTCTTCTTCGGATTCGCCACCGGCTTTGAGCGTGAGTTGGGATATTTCGTGCTGTCGGAGTTGCAGAAGGTAAACGGCCCCTGCGGCCTCAAAATCGAGCGCGACCTCCATTTCACGGGCACGCTGGCGGAAGTCATAAGCGGCAGGAAAAGCTGACCTGGCCCAAATTGGCTCAGTGAACCGGCGGGCACCAAGGAGGGCCAGAATGCGAGCAGAAAAGTTGCTTTTCACGGTGGATACGCAGTTCCTGGCCGAGTGCAAAAACGTGTTCGGAGGGCTCAAGGGGGATGTGCGGAATAGGCTTCTTGCTGTGCTCAACAACCCGTGCCAACGCACCTGGAGCGATGCGCATACCATCATCATCGCCGGGACAAAGATGACCTCCCTCTGGCAGGCGGTCCTCGCGGTTGACCCGACCTTCCCCAGCAGCAAGCCTTGTGACGAAGCCTGGCCCTGCGTTCCTGACCAGTTCACCCTTTGCCGGGCAATTAAGGCGGCGACGAGAATAGCGCAGGCGGAGGTGGAACCGGAAAGGAGTGGAGGCGGGCGGCAGGATTGAGCAGGACAAGCACAAGACAGCCGCCATATTACGCAAGTGGCTTCAAAAGGACGGTGGCAGTATCATCGCCCTTTTTCCAGAGACTCCTGCAGGCACTCATGGCCAGTATGTAATGTCCTATGAGCACCTCGGCCATAACGGGGCCGCGAACTACGGCAGCGTCATCGTCCGAACTGTCCTTGCCACCAAGGAGGAGTATCGCGACTTGAAGTGTGAACTGGAGGCCCTTGGCTACAACCTGGAAGTTTGCACGCGGCAGACTGCCAAGATGCGGGAGAAGTGCCACAGGAGGGCAGAATGAGCGAGGGGAGGGAAGCATGAGCGAGACAAAGACCTACCAGGAGCGCCTGGAAGAGCAGGTAAGAGCCGTGTCGGATGTGGCAAATCAGCTGTCCCCCCGCAGCTGTGTTGATTTTGCGGAGATGTTCGCCCGACAGCACCGGACCCTGCAGCAAGGTTTCACGCGGATGGCTGTGGCATGGCTGGAGGAACTGGCCAAGCCTGAGGCCAGGTACGACCTGCGGAACGAAGCGAGCGTGACGCTGGCGCGGGAGTTCGTGGCGAAGGTCCCTGAGCGTGGATTGCCGTACATCTAGCATGTCGGGGGGAACGATATGAGCACAGTGAACGTTTCATTGATGTCGCCGAGGGTTCGCGAGGCATTTCTTCATTCTCAAACTGCCCTCCTGGCGTGGGACGTTAAGGCCCATGAAATCCTCAAAGATTCCGTAACCAGACACTATCGCGTTCAAGAGCCTTTTAACCGGCGAGAAGTGCGAAAAGAGCAGTTCGGCGCTTTGGTGCTGGCTGTCATTGCGGATGCCGGTCCGGTGGCCTTTCTGTACTACTCCCCTAAAAAACAGTTGCACGACCTTGACTTGATGTGGATGGCTGCCGGTGTGTTTGTCGTTGCCACCGGATTAATTGGATGGCGTTACGTTAGAAGGATTCGCAGACTGAAGCGGAGCGGTGCTGATTGGCAGGTATCGATAAACAAGCTCATTGAGCTGACAGAGGGGTTGAGCGCAGATGAGCAGCAGGAACTCTATGCTGCGATGTATGTGCTTGGGATGGAGCTGAACGCGTCGCGGACGAGTGCGGCGGCTGCATACGATAATGGATGGTGGGACGGCTTCATTATGGGCGGTGACTGAATGCAGAGGAAATGGAGGGCTTAGTGGCTAGCGAGAACATTGGTGCCGCCTAGATGTCCACCGAAAAGACCTTTTGCCCGCACTGCGGCCACGACGTGATGGACACTGAGGAAACTGAGTTCGGCATCTTCTGCCCGCAGTGTCACCACGATTACTGGCGCAGTGAGGCAGTCCTGGAGAGAGCGAATTACATCTCTATTCCTACTTGCCGCTGTACCAAATGATGCTCAAGCTATAGCTGGGGATGCAGCAAGGAGAGACAGCAAAGGAGGACGGCCCACGATGACCTGGACCAGCACCACGACGACGATGCAGACCGACCTGGCCCGACGTGAGACCCTGACCAGCATGCTCGTGACATACCGCCAAGCGGTACGGAACATTGAGACGGCTTACGGTCTCCTCGAATCCGCGCAAAAGGAATTACAGGCCGCGTTTCTCGGCAAGCCGGGGTACTCGTTCAAAACCGACGACCGGGACATGCACGACCGGGTTGGCAAGGAGGCATCGGAGCAAATCCTCAAGAAAATCAAGCGGGATGCTTGGAACGTGGTTGTCGAGCGGTTGGAGTTGCGGCGGCACTTGTCCATCAAGCGGCAGGATGAGCTGGATACTCAGCTCAGGAACGGCGACGGGCTCCCCGAGCTAACCGAGGAAAACATCCTGGCCATGTTCCAGAGTTCAGCTGCCAACGTGGATATGTACCTGCAGGAGGCGGTTTAGGAGGTTTTCGATTATCTGAGACCTCCCGGCTCCCACTACAAAACTAAAACCGAGTTCGAGCTTGGCAAGCGGGTTATCATTGGCTGGGCCGTGGAAAAAGGTTGGAATCTGGGCAAGTTCCGTGTCAACCACCACCGGCAGCAATACATCACCGCGATTGACAACGTGTTCAGCATGATTGACGGCCATGGGCCGGCCAAGACTTACCATGGCGCTCTCTACGACGCCATCGCGGACAGTCCGGACGGGAAAGGTGAGACCACCTATTTCCGGTTTAAATGCTACCTGAACGGCAACCTGCACCTTGAGTTCATTCGGCCCGACCTTGTTGCTAGGCTGAACATTGCAGCAGGCGGGAACAGGCTGAGGACCGGCCAGACTGGAATTTAGGAAATGCAGGAATTGACATTATCTAACTGTCGGGATACCATCCGGGCACTCAGAAAGAAGGAGTCGGAGATGAAGAAAGCAGCTCATATCAAAATCGGGGAATCCACGTTGTGCCGCTTCCAGCTGGCAAAGCATCATGGCTGCTTATGTGAGTATCCGAGAGTGGCCGAAGCTAAAGAAGCCGTGAAAACCCTTCGTCCGCATTTCGGGAGGGGCCGGGTTAAGGTAGTGGCGGGGGGATGCCCGAATATGGGGATTTGACAGAGAACCGGGGAGGAGGGGGGCACAGAGAATGTTGAAGGCAGGTCCCCTCAACTACCCCTCCCCACTACTAAGCCTTAAAAGCGGCCCATTCGCTCCAGCCATGCATGTGAGGTGGGTTTTTCGTCTCAGGCGGGATGAAGGAGCCGTAGGTTTCCAGCCTGCCATGAAATGCCAAGACCTACCAAAAGATTTACATTTCCTTGGAAAATAATATGTGATATAATTTCCTCAGAAAAAGGTTGATGGGAGGGATTATGCCACATGTTGCACGTCCGACGCGTTCTTCAACATCCACCACCCCGGCACAAAAGGCTTTGAGCAAGTCTCACGTTCTAACCAAGGCCCTCATCAAAACCGCCACCTACCTCGATATTCCCAAAACCAAACTAGCCCACATCCTCGGCGTAAGTGGAGCCACAGTCACCCGGCTTTACACAGACGCCTACCGGCTCTCCCCGGACAAAAAGGAGTGGGACTTTGCCGTCCTTCTGGTTAGGCTATTCCGTTCCCTCGACTCCATTGTTGGTGGCTCCATGGACGATGCGCGTAAGTGGCTCACAAGCGAGAATATGGCTCTGGCCGGAAAGAAACCGGCTGATTTGATTGACACCACGGAGGGCATTGTACGTGTCGTTACCTACCTGGACGCCTGCCGAGCTGTTATCTGAGGCCACCGACTTCTCTTGCAAGGTTTGGCGCATGGTGGAGGCCCAGCACATTGCCTCCACCTTGAAAGTAGTGGACACCCGTGCCGAGCAGGAGCTGCTGGAGGAAATCCTCGAAGAGTATAAACCGCCTGTCCCACCCGAGGCTACCGGCTTGGACTATCTTCTATTCAGCCCGTTTCGCTACGACACCCGCCCACCATCTGGCTCACGATTCCGCGCCATTAACGACCCCGGCGTCTTTTACGGGGCGGAAACCGTGCACACCGCTGCAGCTGAGGTTGCCTACTGGCGGTGGAGGTTCCTACAGGACACCTCAGGCTTGACCAGGCTCCAGCCCTGCACTTTTACCGCCTTTCGTGTGCCGGTGAAGACCACCTGCATTGATTTGCGCCAGCCGCCGTTAGATGTCCATGTGGGAGTATGGACCCACCCCACGGACTATTCGGGCACCCAGGCCGTGGGGCGAAGTGCCAGGGAAGCGGGAATCGGGGCGGTGATATATCGGTCCGTGCGCGACCCGAAGCCTCACTTTTGCATCGCTATTTTGACTCCGCGTGCATTCGCCGCAAAGAAGCTGGATAGTGCAACCCAGACGTGGGTCCTAGCTGTATCAGGGGAGGAGGCAATATGGATGCGGCAGGGGGATGAGACGTTCTCGTTTGGGACGGGGAGCTGGGAGGTTGGGTAAGCTGAAGCTTTGTGTTAACTTACGCGCAATATTACAATGAGGTAAATTTACCATGACCACCAATCATATTATGAAAGAAGCGACAGCTTACCATGAGGCAGCTCATGCAGTTTTAGCTCTTACCATACCGCTTGAAATAGTAAAAATCACAATTAATCCTGAGGAAGATTCTGAAGGTAGTTATGAAGGTGGTTGTGAAGTGGACCTTAAGGGTTTCTTTAATATAAGTCTGAACAATATCCGTAATGCTTCAATTGAACTCATCAAGTTTCATTTGGCAGGAAAGATTGCCGAACAAAAATATTTCCAAGAAAAATCCATTGACCCAAATTCAATGCTTAAAAATTCAGCTTGTTATGATAATGCGCAGGTTGAATATTATATTAAAACCAACTATGATAATGGCGAAATTCCAATAGAGTTAAATATAGTTTCCGAAGAAACATCAAAAAAAGTCAACACCCCAGAAATATGGTCTGCAATTCGTGACCTTGCGGGTATTCTGGTCCAGGCAAGACAACTCGAAGAAAATAATCTGACCCGTGCTTTAGCGCCAATTTTTGTTGGCTTGAATCTTGCCGATTGCAAATTTAGGGACGGCGGCAGAGGGGCCTGAGTAGATATAGGTGTTTTACCCCGATGACGCCGGTTTGGCAATCTCCCTGTCCAGGGGGAGCTATGTTGAGCCATAACCTTTTTCAATACCCACCAGCCTCCCTCCTTGTCGGGGTTTAACGTTTTTTGCATCACTGACTTGCTCCACTCTACCCTCTGCATTGCGCTTGCATAGCTGAGATAGAAGTGCCAATAGTGTACTTTGACACTGCATTTGTGTGCCGAGAGAAATCTCTATCTCCTTTGCGCATGGGGGATAGAGAGACCTCTTGGGGAAACAACGCAATGAAGTGAAAAAAGTTGGGCTAGAATGTTCCTTTACGGCCTTTGGGACCCTTTTACTGGCATTAACTTTTACTTCAAAACTTTGTTGACTAATCATATTTGATAATATACTATCGTCCGAAACTTGTATTGAAACTTAGTTTTTTAACAAAAGAGCCATATGAAACGTGAAATTATACTAATAAATATTTCTACTACTGAAACTGCTGCAGCAATATTAAAGGCCGAAATGGCGAAGCGCGGGATATCGCGTCAACAGCTTGCTGATATGCTATCCCAAAATGGTGAAACGGTCACAAAAGCCAGCATCGACAACAAGCTGAGTAGGGGCACTTTCTCGGGGGACTTTCTTCTCGACTGCCTGAGAGTCATGGGATGCACTGACATAGGTGTAAATTGTGATTAATACCAATATCTAACTGTAATTTATTATAATGAAGAAGGACGGGTAAAATGAGAACTGTACGTGATGCATGCATACTTCAAGACAATGCCCTCGATGTCCACGTAAGCGACCAAATTGAACAGCTTGACGAACTTATAGCCGATGAAACCGATGGAAGGCAATTTTTTGATAAGACCCATATCACGGATGGGATGAAGACCCTGATATTCGATGGCATCGCCCGTCTTGCAGGGAAATCGAGTCAAGCGATATTCCATTTAAAGCAAGCCATGGGCGGCGGTAAAACTCACCTGCTCGTCGGCTTTGGCTTACTCGCCAAACATGCAGCGTTGAGAAAAGAGTATTGCTCAGAGATTCCCTATATAAATACTTTCGACACCGCCAAAATTGCTGCCTTCAATGGCCGAAACAGCCCGGCACATTTTATATGGGGGGAAGTCGCAGCGCAATTGGGAAAAGAGGAACTGTTCAAAAAGTTCTGGGTGAGCGGTCCCAAGGCTCCCGATGAAAAAGACTGGCTGGCGCTGTTCGACGGCGACGCCCCTATACTTATCCTCCTTGATGAGCTACCGCCATATTTCCACTACCTCGACACTCAGCAGGTTGGGAATGGTACCGTAGCCGACATCGCCACCCGCGCTTTTGCCAACATGCTCACTGCCGCGAGCAAAAAGGCGAATGTCTGTGTTGTCATCTCCGACCTGACGGCTTCATACGATACCGGTTCGAAATTGATTCACAAGGCGCTTGAAGATGCCCGGCAGGAGGTTGGCCGTCAGGAAACCAACATCACCCCCGTAGATTTGGCCGGGAACGAAATTTACGACATCCTCCGCAAGCGCCTTTTCAAGAAGCTGCCAGACCGTCAGGTAATCGAAGATATTGCCGCCCAGTTCGGTCGGGCTTTGGAGGAAGCGACCAAGGCCAAAATCGTCAACCGTGGTGCCGAGTCGATTGCGGATGAAATCGTCAACACCTATCCTTTTCATCCCCGTCTGAAAAACCTGGTAGCTCTCTTCAAAGAGAATGAAAAATTCAAACAGACTCGCGGCATGATGGAAATCGTCTCCAGACTTATGAAATCGGTATGGGAACGCCAGGATAACGATGTGTACTTGATTGGCCCCCAGCACTTCGACTTTTCTATTTCCGATGTCCGGGAGAAGATTGCCGAGATTTCCGAGATGCGGGACGCCATCGCCAAAGACCTCTGGGATGCCAACATGTCATCCCATGCTCAAATCATCGACCTGAATACAGGGAACGATGCCGCGTCGCGGGTCGGTTCGCTCCTTTTGACCGCCAGCCTCTCCACTGCCGTAAACGCCGTCAAGGGTCTCACCAAGGAAGAGCTTCTGGAATGCCTTGTGACGCCGATTAACGGAGCTTCTGAATTTGTCACCGCTTTTGAAGCGTTCCATGGAGCAGCCTGGTATGTTCACCATACCCCGGAAGGTAAGTATTACTTCGACCGCCAGGAAAACCTTACCAAACTATTGCAGAGCATCGCTGAGGACGCCCCTGATAACAAGATTGACGAGCTTATCGGTGACCGGTTGAAGGATATGTTCGCCCCCATTCGGAAAACTGCATATGACGAAGTTCTGCCGTTGCCGAAAATAAGTGATGTCGCGGATAAAATCAGACGGAACCGCGTCCTCCTGATAGTCAGTCCTGATTCAAAAGTGCCGCCCGAAGAGGTACTGCGGCTTTTTGATAGCATCACGCAAAAAAACAACCTGTGCATCCTTACTGGCGACCGAACCCAGATGGGGAGCGTAGAAAAAGCAGCCCGCCAGGTGTTCGCAGGGCTGAAAGCTGACAAGAAGATTCTCAAAGGCCACCCCCAGCGGGAAGAACTCGAAATAAAGCAGCAGCAGTACGAACAGGACTTCTCCTCGACGGTACTGAACCTGTTCGACAAGGTGATTTTTCCTATCGAGCGTCCGGGGAAACCAGCACAGCTCGTTTCCAAAACTCTGGATATGACCCGAGACCAGAAAAAGCCTTTCAGCGGCGAAGAGCAAATAGAAAAGACCCTGACTAAAGACCCGATAAAGTTGTATCTCGACATTGAAGAAAATTTTGACGGAATCCGTGACAAGGCTGAAGACCTCCTTTGGCCAGCCAACCAGAATGACGCCCGCTGGAGTGACATTCAGGACAGGCTCACGGAAAAAGCGGGGATGCCGTGGTTGCCACCAAAGGGCCTTGACCAACTGAAAACCCTCTCTTGTAACCGGGGGCTATGGGAAGACCTTGGCAATGGTTACATCACCAAGAAACCTCAGAAGAAAAAGACCTCGGTTCAATACACCAACGAATCACAACCCGACGATGAGGGCTTCGTCAGAATTCGTGTAAATGCACAGAACGCCGGGCCAGCTCCTCGGGTCTGTTACGTGGAGGATGGTGCGGTTTCTGAAGCCAGTCCGGTGCTCGCTGAATCGACACTGACAACAAAGGCATTGCGTGTCCAGTTCCTGGCGGTTGACCCTTCCAACCAATTTGAAACCGGCGCTCCGGTTACCTGGGAAAACAGCCTCGTTATCAGGAACAGTCTTCAGGATGTGGAACCAAATCGGAAAGTCGAACTATTCGTCGCTCCCAAGGGAACCATTAAATACACCATGGACGGCAGCGAACCTCGCAATGGTATTGACTACACGGGGGGCTTTGAAATCCCCGATGGTGACGTTCGTATAAGAGTCATCGCAGAGGCCGATGGGCTTGAATATAAGGAAGACTTCAAGTTTGCCGCAAAAGGGCAAAAAGGTGTCCGCATCGAGGACACCGCCCCGGTACGCCTTATCAGCCCCCGTGGCGGGAAACGCCTTGACTCTCGCTCAAAAGCCTTTGCCGGGTTGAAGGACGCCAAAGAGAAGAGCGTCAGTTTCGAGCGGGTGATGTTGCAGATTGGTCAAGGAAGCCAGGGTGTAACCGTTACCTTCGGAGATATACAGATTGATGCCGGATATATCGAGTCGGTGCTTGAAACCGTCTTGACCCAGTTCGATGCCAGCACACCTATCACTCTGACGTTTGCCAAGGCCAATTTCCATTCCGGACACGACCTGAAGCAGTTTGCCGATAGTCTGGGGATTGAAATCCACCAAGAGGAAGTTGAACAGTGATTGAAAAGCCGAAGTTCGTTGATTTTGGTGCCCCGGAAGAATTCGGTGCCCACTTGTTCCGGGTCGAGATACCTGCGGCCAGAAACGATGCCGTCCGAATCATCGAAGACTTTGGGCTAAGAGGCGGCGATAGCGGATTGCCCTACGAGGAAGTCCGCGCCGTTCTGAACCGTGAAGCATGGTCGGCTATTGCGGAGACAGCCAGGAAAAATTTTAACGAACGCTTGAAAAAAAAGAAGCTTCTTATGGGTCGTTGGAAAGTTGGAACAGGTAAAGATGCCGTGAAGGTAGACCGACTTCTGGGTAAAGAGCTTTGTGTTCTGGCTTGGGCCGCAGAAAATGCGGATAAGGACAAGTATCCTGTCATCTGTAGCAAATGGAGCGCATTGCGTCCTGAAGAGCGTTGGTGGTTGTTTTCCATGACTGCTGCCGAGGCTGGCCTTGCCGACGATGGCGACCGTGGCTGGCGTAAGGCCCTGATGTATGCCATGTCTGATGGCAAAAACGAGGAAAAGTCGGTAAAGCGTCTGCGCCCGGCACAAGAAGAATTAACCTTATCATTGTTTGAGGCTTGAAATGACAGAAATAAAGCAAATTATTCCTTTCTCGTTGAAAGATGCTCCGGCGCTGATTGAGAAGCTATTGCCTGTCAATAAGCTGTCAGCCGAAGCATATAAAGAGCAAATGGCAGGAAGCGGTAAAACCTTGACATCACTTGGCAGCTATTGGAAAGGGCGTAAGCCCCTCATTCTTAATAAAGCCTGTATTCTTGGATGTTTGTTACCAGCAACAGACAATATGAAGAAGGATTTAGAAATTTTTGAAAAGCTTATGGCAATGGACGACGAGTCATTTGTAGTTCGCTTACCACGTAGACCAAAAATCGTTGAAATTTTGGCTGTTGTGACTATTGATAATATATATGACTATTTTGAAGTCACGCCAATAGGTTCGGTACCATCCTTTTCTCCTTTCAATCTGGATGATTATATTGACGTGGATATTAAATGGCGTGACAATATAACAGAAATGGAACGCAGGACAATTGAAGCTCAAGCAATTCCAAAAAGACCATATAAAGAAACAGTGAGTATAGCTAAACGGCCAGAAGAAGTTATCAATACAGTCCATGACCATATTTGGGGCCATGTTAATTTGCACCTTGGTACAAATGCCCAATCCTTTCCGGAATTGGTCGAGCAGCTTGGTATAATGCGTTTTGGTCATCGGCCATGCGTAGCCGACACGTTTTCAGGTTCCGGCCAGATTCCTTTTGAGGCTGCCAGGCTTGGTTGTGATGTTAACGCCTCCGACCTAAACCCGATAGCATGTATGCTCACTTGGGGTGCCTTCAATATTGTCGGTGGCTCACAAGAAAGTCGTAACAAGCTATTAATAGAACAACAGACTCTTGTGGACCGGGTTCAGCTTACAATTGAGCAACTTGGCGTAGAGAGTGACGGGAATGGTTGGCGTGCCAAGGTATTTCTCTACTGTGCAGAAATCCGATGCCCGGAAAGCGGTTGGATGGTACCACTTCTAACGACACTAGTTGTTAGCACTTGCAGAAATGTTGTTGCTCAACTTGTGCCGGATTCGGTAAGACGTAGGTATGATATCAAAATAATCAGTGGCGTAAGTAAGGCCGAAATGGAAGCGGCTGAAACTGGTACAATTGGTCGCGAGGGCAAGTACGGTGAAGCTCACTTAATTCATCAAGTGGATGGCATTACTTACAAAACAAAGATTTCGACGGTTCGTGGTGATTACCAAAAGTCAGACGGGACAACCGCCAACCGTCTTAGAATGTGGGGCAAACACGATTTCAAACCAAGGCCGGATGATATTTTTCAAGAACGCCTCTACTGTGTACAATGGATGCGTCCCAAAAAAAATAGCAGGAATTATGAATATGAGTTCCGTGCAGTCACTTCGGCAGACTTGGAACGTGAGTATATCGTCGAAGACTACATCGCCAATCACCTTCTCGACTGGCAGGCAAAGGGATGGATTCCCGATATGCGAATCGAGTTAGGAGGTCCACCAAGATATCAGGGGCTTGACCTGATTAGAGCACGTGGGTGGACACACTGGCAGCATGTCTTCAATCCTCGGCAGCTGTTAGTTGCCGGATTAGTGAGAGCAGAAGCTAAAGCTTCTGACTGCGTCAATCTTGCTTATTCTCTCAACTATCTATCAAAGTTATGCGTTTGGGATAAATCACGAGACAATGCCCAGAATACTTTTTATAATCAAGCGCTTAATACAATTTACAACTATGCATGTAGAGCAACTTCCGCTATTAATAGTTTTCTTAACCCTAACATGCCAAATTACCCAATAACGTCCTCAACATCTGTCATTAACGCAACTGCTCTAGAATTAAATACCCCTGCAGATATTTTCGTCACAGACCCTCCTTACGGTGATGCTGTGAAGTATGAGGAAATCCTAGATTTTTTCATAGCATGGCTCCGCACAAATCCGCCAGCTGAATTTGTCAACTGGAGTTGGGATTCGAGGCGCACTCTTGCTATAAAAGGTGAAGATGAAGATTTTCGCCGTGGTATGGTCTCGGCCTATAAACGAATGGCCGAGAAGATGCCAAGTAATGGCATCCAGATTATCATGTTTACTCACCAGTCAGGTTCGATTTGGGCTGATATGGCTAATATCGTTTGGGCTTCAGGCTTACACGTTACCGCCGCTTGGTATGTGGTGACTGAGACAGATAGCGCCCTACGTGAAGGGAGTTACGTAAAGGGGACCGTGCTGCTTGTACTCAGAAAGCAGCAAGGCAATTACAAAACCAGTCGTTCCGACCTTGCCTGGGAAATCCAGGAGGAGGTAGAAGCACAGGTACAGACACTAACCGGCTTGAATCAGGGTGCGAAAGACCTGTATCGTGATGAAAACCTCTTTTCCGATGCCGACCTACAGATGGCCGGATATGCCGCAGCCTTGCGTGTTCTTACCCGCTATTCCACCATCGACGGCAAGGAAATGGCTATAGAAGCGGTTCGTCCCCGTGTGAAGGGGCAAAAGACTTTTGTTGACGAACTCATTGAATTCGCGGTTGGAGTCGCCAACGAGGCCCTGGTCCCTCTTGGATTCGAGAAACCTCACTGGGATAAGTTAAAACCTGCCGAGCGTTTTTACCTAAAGATGATTGAGCTGGAGGCGGTTGGTGCAAAGACGATTGATAACTATCAAAACTTTGCCAAAGCATTCAAGGTTCGGAACTTCAAGCCGTTCATGGCGAGTGACAAGGCCAATGCCGCTCGGTTGAAAAGCTCGGAAGAATTTGCTCGCTCCGAAATGTCCGGTGAATCGGAAATGGCCAACACTGTCATCCGGGGCGTTCTCTACGGCATCATGGAGCTGATGAAAGATGTGGACGGCGATGATGTAGTTAAGCACATGTCCAGCGATAATGTGCCTGACTATTTTAAGAACCGGGAACTGGTCGGCGAACTCGCGATTTTTCTCGCCAGGAAATTGGAAGGTATTCGGCCCGACGAAGCCAGTGCAGCTCGGATACTGCGCGACTTGGTGCAAAACCAGAAGTGGAGATAAAGCGTGCTCAATCGATTCTCCTCACGGCTCCAGCGACTCGATAAGGTGTTCCTCGCTGAAAAGCTCAATGGAGCGCGTTCCTATAAACGAATTGCAGGATACTTCCGCAGCTCCATCTTCGAGCTTGTCGGGGAAGAAATTGCCTGTATCCCTGATGTGCGAATTGTCTGCAATTCCGACCTTGATTTGGCGGATATCATGGTATCCAAAGCAGCTCGGGAAACCGCTCTCAAAGAAAAATGGAACCAAGTTCCTATCGAAGTAGAAGCCTTGTTCCACCGCGAGCAGTACCGGAAGCTTTACGAGATTCTATCGGCAGGCAACGTCCAGATACGGGTGGTCCCAAAGGACAAGGTTTTCGTCCATGGGAAAGCCGGGGTCGTGGAACTGGCCGATGGCAGCACGACTTGTTTTATGGGGTCAATCAACGAATCGAAAAACGCCTTCAGTAAGAATTACGAGATTCTATGGGAAGATACATCTCCGGAAGGAATCGCTTGGGTAGATGTCGAATTCGAAGCTATATGGAAAGATTCCTATCCTTTGCCGGATGCAATCATAGAGGAAGTAAAACGCGTTGCCGAACGCGCCGAAGTATCTTTCGAAGACGTAGCACCTAAAGACCTTCCCGCCGCAGCTCTTGTAGAGTCCCCCATCTATCGTACTGGTGAACAACTGCAGCCCTGGCAACGGGCCTTTGTCGTGAATTTCCTCGAACACCGTGAAACGTATGGATGCGCCCGACTTCTGCTTGCCGATGAAGTCGGATTGGGGAAAACCTTATCTCTCGCGACCAGCGCCATGGTTTCCACCTTGCTTGGCGATGGCCCGGTCTTGATTCTGTGCCCATCCACTCTTACGCTCCAATGGCAGGTCGAGCTTAAAGACCGGCTAGGGATACCAAGTGCAGTTTGGCTTTCCAATAAGAAAATGTGGGTTGACTTCAACGGCCATCTGATAAAGACCAGAGGTGCACAAGATGTCGTCCGGTGCCCGTACCGCATAGCGATAGTTTCGACCGGCCTTATCGTCCAGGAGACCGAGGAACGGTCTAAACTCCTACAACACCGGTATGGGATGGTCATCCTTGACGAGGCGCATAAAGCCCGCAAAAAGGCTAGCCTTGGCTATAAAAAGGACGAGTACAACAACCTCCTTAACTTCATGATGAGCATCGGTCCCAAAACCAAAAACATGCTCCTGGGAACGGCGACGCCAATCCAGACTGAAGTTTATGAGCTGTGGGACTTATTGAAAATACTCAATTCCGGTGTTGATTTTGTCCTTGGTCGGGAGTACGTGAGTCTTTGGGCTGACTGGGAGAAATCGCTGCCATACGTGAAAGGCACGCAGACACCTGCTGCTGCGAAAGAGGCATGGGAATTACTCCGGACCCCGCTGCCGCCCGCCAAAGAGAGTTCGACTATAGCAACCCTCCGATTCCAGATGGGGATAGCCGATAGTTCCTTCTACAGCGATACCCCATTCAGCTCTCTCGGATGGTCAGAACAGGAACTTGTCCAACAGACGCTTTACCCTGACTACTTCAAGGAGAATAACCCGATTGTCCGGCACACCGTCTTGCGCCGTCGCGATGTCCTCGAAGGAATGGGGCTGCTGGAGAGCATAGAAGTAAAGGTGCACCCAGACCCCAACAATAGCTTGGACGCCTATCCGGGGCAAAGCTTCAACGGTCTGGGGCTGATGACCAATCATCCCTTCAACCTCGCATATCAGGCGGCTAAAGATTTTGCTGAAGCACTTAGCAGGAGGACCAAAGCTGCCGGTTTTATCGAAGCTATGTTGCTACAGAGGATTTGTTCAAGTTTTACTTCCGGCAAATCAACGGCTACAAAGCTTTTGAATAAGCAAATCCTAGAGGAAGAGGAAGATTCTGAGCTTTTGGAAAAGGTTCTCGATAAGCTTGAACCAGAAGAAGCGATGCATCTGCAAAGAATCGTCGATGAGCTATCACGGCCAGAGGCAAGAGACCCGAAACTTGCGGCAGTTAAATATTTTCTTACGGAATACCAACCAGAGGGTCAAACCTGGCTAGAGCTTGGTTGTATCATCTTTAGCCAGTACTACGATACCGCTTACTGGGTGGCTTCCGAGTTATCCCAAATCTTGAAGGATGTGCCAATTGCTGTTTATGCCGGTCTTGGCAAAAGCGGGGTATTCAGAGGGGAAGAGTTCTCAACTGTAGGACGCGATGATATCAAAGAGGCAGTAAAAGAACGAAAGCTCAAGCTAGTGGTGGCGACGGATGCGGCTTGTGAAGGTCTTAACCTCCAGACTTTGGGCACCCTGATAAATGTTGACCTCCCATGGAATCCGTCTCGCCTTGAACAGCGACTAGGACGGATAAAGCGGTTTGGCCAGACCCGCAAGTCCGTGGATATGTTGAACCTAGTCTACCACGAAACCAGAGACGAGAAAGTTTATAAGGTTATATCAAGGCGGTTAAAGGACAAATGCGACATCTTCGGAGGGCTCCCAGACATCATTGATGACGAATGGATTGATGATGTCCAGGAGATGGAGCAACGGATGGACAAGTATATCCACCTGAGGGAGCAGGCAAAAAACGCTTTTGACCTGCGGTATCAGAGCGCAATTAACCCTGACGAGAACAAGTGGCAAAATTGCTCGAAGGTGCTGTCGCGGAAGGATGTCATTGATAAACTGTCTGAGTCGTGGTAGTTCCTTTTTTAAGGGAGGTAAAAGAAGCAAGCATGCTGAATTGAATCGCTTCTAAAAATCCCGCAGGAAAATTCAAACATATGGTTCAACTCTCCGCACCTTTTCCGGGGTTTCAGTGAAATTAACAGTAAAGGCAAATCATCTTGTTCAGAGTGATGCACCTTTAAAAAGAAGATGGGGCCTATGGCAACCCGTCCGAATTAAAATATTTTATGAAATGGAATTTCAAGGAGCAAATATGTCATCTCCTGCTGTAACCAAAATTGATGACCAGTGGCTTATTGAAAACCTGAAGTGCGCACAGCGTAGAGTGGTCTTTATGGGACCAGGCATGGCAGCAATCGTTGCTGATGCTATATGTGATGCATGGGAACGACTGGGTTCAGTGGCAGTGAACATTATCCTTGACGTGGACCCTGAGGTTTGTCGGATGGGGTACGGTGAGATAGATGCCACCAAGAAGCTTCATGCGAAGGCAAAGGCTATGGCTAACCGGTAGCTTTAATTTCACAATGGAGGCCGAGGTGAAGAAGGCCGAAAACCTGCTCGTGCTGAAGGGGAGCGAGTCCTTGGTTAACAGGTATCTGAAGAACTTCGAGGAGCACAAAGCGCATTCAATGAGATATGGTCGTTGACCAAATTGGAGGGTGGTATGAGCGCAGAGCTGGCTGACTGGTTTAAAGAACGTCCCGCGTGGTTACAGTATGCTGCTAAACTGCTTGTAGAGAAGGGAAGCCGCGACCAGAAAGATATAGAAGAATTTGCCAACATTTGCGTGAAAGAGGTGCTTGGCGAGCTTGACGGAATAGATTATTCATTTTGTTCAACTGTTTTCACTGACCCTGCCGCAAAGTCCCTGCGCCTCAATTCAATAGGTGATATCAAAGGAATAAACGCTCTTTCTCCCAAAAAACCACTACAATTCGGTAACGGTAATCTTTCGGTCATTTATGGGCAGAATAGCTCTGGAAAGTCAGGCTACGTCAGGATTCTGAAACATCTTTGCGGCGCAAGGCATCCGGGGAAGCTCCACCAGAACGTTTATTCATCGACCCCAACGAAGCAGTCCTGTTCTGTCACCTACGAACACGATGGCGCGTCCGTTCCCAATGAATGGGAGGCTGAATCGGGTACTATCGACGACTTACGAAGCGTTGATATTTTCGATACCCAATGTGGGCATGTGTACGTTAATGGGGAGAACGAGGTTTCTTACGAACCCCCAATTCTTTCCTTCTTTTCAGACCTTACTGGCATATGTGAAGCGGTATCTCGTGAGTTGGAGGGTCGCATAGCGAAGCTCGTTTCTAAGAAACCAGTGTTACCGGCCGAATATACTCTCACAGGCCCAGGCAAATGGTATTCTAAAATATCTGCGATTACTCATGGTGACCAGGTTACAACTCATTGCGAGTGGACCCAAGCTAAAGAGGGCGAGCTTGAAGCAATAGGCTGCCGTCTTTTAGAGCAAGCGCCTGCAGAAAAAGCCAAGCTGCTTCGAAAGCAAAATGAATACCTTGGCTCCATCATCCACAAGCTGGAAACCATCAATGCCCAGTTATCCAACGAAAACTGCCAGGCTATTCTTGTTCTGAGGCAGGAGGCGAAGCAGAAGGGTGAGGCCGCTAAGGTCGCCGCCGAGCAGCTGTTTCGAGAGGTTCCGCTTGAGGGCATCGGCAGTATTGTCTGGGGGCAGCTTTGGGAACAGGCCCGCAAATATTCTCAAGAAATCGCATACGCCGAAAAGGCCTTTCCCTACGTAGGCGACGATTCTCTTTGCGTTCTCTGCCATCAACCGCTATCCGAGGCTGCAAAAAAGCGTGTCCAATCTTTTGAGGACTACGTCAAAGGTGAAATGCAAAAGGACGCGGAGACGGCTCAGAAAGCCTTTGAAAAGGCTATTGCAGAGATTGATGACATCCCTTTAGCAACCGGTCTTAAACCCGTTGCAGACGCAGCAGCGCTGACCCAGGAAGCTTATGCTGACCTCCAAGGGATTTACGATATCCTGAAGGCCAGAAAGGAAAGTATTGTTGCCGATGCCTTAACACCTTTGACAGAAATAGCAACTTGGGTTGGTATCGCCAAGCAGTTATCCAGCAGCCAATCCGATTCCGCTAAAAAATATGACGAGGATGCCCAGAAGGATAACAGGGCGGAATTGAATGCGAGAAGGCTTGAACTGGAGGCTACTAAATGGCTTTCCCAACAGCGGAAGCCTGTTGAAGAAGAACTCATGCGGCTCAGGTCGTTAAACATGCTACAGAGCGCTTCCAGACTGACCAACACCAAAGGACTTTCCCAAAAAAAGGGAGAACTCGCTGAAACCCTCATCACAGATGCATTTGTCCAAAGGTTTAATGATGAGCTGGCGAAATTGAATGCGGCCAGAATCAAGGTCGAGTTGGTAAAGACCAAGGTGGCCAAGGGACGTGTGCTTCATTGCCTTCGGTTGAAAGGTGCGTACGACGGGACTCTGAGCGACGTGCTGAGCGAGGGTGAGTACAGAATGATATCTCTGGCAGCTTTTCTCGCTGATGTCACAGGAAAGGCCCAGGCAGCACCCTTCGTATTTGACGACCCCATTTCGTCTTTAGACCAAGATTTCGAGGAGGCAGTCGTCCGTCGCTTGGTGTCACTAGCCAAGGACCGCCAAGTAATCGTGTTTACTCACAGATTGTCGTTGTTGGGCCTTATTCAGGATTATAGCAAGCAGGAAGATATTGACCCGGAAGTAGTCTGCATCCGTAGGGAAGCCTGGGGCACTGGGGAGCCTGGCGATACTCCGTTGTTTGCGAAGAAACCGGAAAAGGCATTGAATGCCCTTCTTGATGGGCGTCTTGCGCAAGCTCGAAAACTCCAGGAAGAGCATGGCCAGGAGGTGTATGCCCCGCTCGCAAAGGCTCTCTGCAGCGACTTCAGGATATTACTGGAGCGAATGATTGAGTGTGAGCTTATGGCTGATGTTGTCCAAAGGTACCGAAGGGCGGTCAACACTATGGGGAAAATCGGCAAACTTGCTCATATTTCGGAGGCCGACTGCAAGTATTTTGATGAGATGATGACTAAATACTCCAGGTATGAGCACTCCCAACCAGGCGAAGCCCCCGTTCAGTTACCCAACCCGGATGAATTTAAGGCGGACTTTGAGGGGCTTAAGAAATGGCGCGAGGGTTTTGTAGCTCGTGCAGCATGATTTTGTGAGAGAGGGGATAAATGACCAAGGCCGATATCGTTGAGCGCGTTGCTGAGAAAACCGGGTTCTCAAAAAAGGATTCGGTTGAGCTGGTGGAACTTGTATTCGAGACGTTGAAGGACACCATTGCAGGCGGAGAGAACCTGAAAATTTCTGGCTTTGGTAATTTCAACGTGCGCCAGAAGGCCGACCGTCGCGGCAGGAACCCGCAGACCGGTGAGGAAATTACCATCGAGGCCCGGCGCATACTCACATTCAAGGCGAGCCATATGCTCAAACAATCGATAAATTCCGAATCCTAAGGACATATGGCATGACACATCATCCTGGACCATCTCCAGTTACTCCTGAACAACGCATAGTGCTGATGAATGCAGACCAGTGGGAGGACTTTATTCTTGGATGCTGCGAGCAATTGAGAATAGAGGGAGAATATGTCCAGGTCAAAAAAATGGGGGGGACAGGAGACAAGGGAAGAGATATTGCAGGCTATATAAAGTTCCCTCCCGCAGTTGGCGAATGGGATATGTACCAAGCCAAAGCATATCAAAGCCCGTTGAATCCTAGTGACCTGTTGGCCGACTTTGCAAAATTTATATTTAACGTGTATGACAACACATATTCAATGCCCCGTCATTACTACGTTTGTGGCACAAAGGATGTCGGGACAACGCTATTCACTATGCTTGAGTATCCCCAAAAGCTTCGAGAATGGTTGCTTGAAAGATGGAAAAGTAAGGATGGGAATTTTGTCACCTTCAAACAGAAATTGACCCCTGAACTGGAGTCGTTCATAACAATCTTTGACTTTACAGTAATCAAGGAAATGAAGGTGTCTTCTTTGCTTACTATTCATTCTCGGAGTTCAAAGCACTGGTCCACGTTCGGCGTACTTCCGCCTGTTGTAAAAGAAGTACCGATGCCGGAAACACCTGCAAATGAAGAACAGGTTTACGTCACGGAGATTTTACGGGCATATGAGGACTGCGAAAAGTATAAGGTTGAGGAAATCGCAGATATCCCCAAAAAATACAATCAGCATTTCGAGAACTGCAGGCGTCAGTTTTATTACGCCGAAGGGCTAAACCGGTTCAGTAGAGACTTTGTCCCTGAAGCCTTTGATGCACTACTGAAGGATGTCAGAGTCGGAATCAGTCCCGTAGTGGATGACGCAACCCACCCGAACGGCCTTAAACGCCTCAATGAAACTCTGAAGCACGCAACCTCCCTGACAGCCACAACAAACCCTCTCAAAGAGCGCATCCGGTCAATGGATTTACAGGGTGCGTGCCATCATCTCGCGAATAGTGGTGAAGTAAAATGGGTGCCTGATGAGTAACTATCCGATACCATTCAATAGCCCATTCGAACTTGGCATTCGAATGATATTCATTCTGATGTCAGTTTACCCGCGTAGCCTCGATTTACAGCAGTTGCTGTTTCTTGATTATGCGGCCATTTATTCTGGAGACCTCGGTGGACCCGAAAGCCTCCACACTCCCGTTCCGCTACGTGGTGCTGAGTACACAACCAGGCGAGCGATGGTCGAACAGGGCCTCTATTTGATGTCCATGAGAAGATTCATCGATGTAAAATTTGGCGATTCTGGCATCGAATATCAGGCTGGAGAGAATGCCACTGCTATGTTGGGAATTATCGGCGGTGGTTATTCAAAGAGATTGCAGGAACGGTGTAGTTGGGTAGCTGGAACTCTTGGGAGCATGTCAGCAGTCGATTTGCAGAAGCTATTTACCCGTGAAGGCCATCGGTGGGGGGCCGAGTTTGTGTCCCCTTCAGGTGAAGCCAAAGAGGAGTAATTATGGGAATCCGTGCAATACGACTAGCAGTCTCCGGCCCTAATAAGGAAATCGCAGATGTCGATTTTTCTCAACACTCCAATCTCATTCTAGGGCCTTCTGATACAGGAAAATCCTATATAGTCGGGTGCCTAAAATATGCTCTCGGAAGCGATAAGGCCCCGAAACAAATAAAGCATGCTTCCGGATATGACCTACTGTCATTTCAGTTCGCTACATCAAACGGCGAGCCATTCACCATATTTCGTTCCCTCTCGGGTGGTGACAGCCTTTTCTTTAAGGGATGCCATGATACGCCGCTTTCTGAGAGAGAGGCACTGACTTCTCATGATGTTAATGATTTCCTTTTGAATTTGCTTGATTTGAAAAATAAGCAATTAGTTAAGGCTGCTGGGAAGAAGGGGAATATAACAGCTGGTGATTTAAGGCATTTTTCGTTATTTACTGAAGCGGACACCCTTAGCGAGGGCGGTTTACTTGGGACAGAGGTGGTTCACAAAACAAGGTATAATTCAGCTTTTTATCTGATGATGACTGGAGTTGATGATACTGCAGTAGTTCTTGGGTCTAATAAAGATGATGTGTTACGTGAAAAGGGCAAATTGATGGGCTTGGAGGAAGCTATCAATTCTTTACAAGCGGAATTACCGGAAGGGTTTGACGAGGCCGAAGTTCGAACCTTACTGGAAAAAATAGATAACCAGATAAATGCGAACCAGAATATATTGCGTGAGCATAGCGTTGAATTGAATAAACTCAGCTCAAAGATGTCATCGGTTGGCAGGGAATTGCTCAGTTATGGTGGACTGAGAACATCCGCCTTAGAGACCTTGGAGAGGTTTCATTTGCTCGACTCCAAATATCAAAGCGATTTAGAGAGGCTAGAATTAATTCGCACGGCGGCATCGGTATTTGATGCTTTCACGCCACAGCCATGCACCTTATGCAACACACCGGCATCAGAACAGGTTAAATTCAACGATGGGCAATTGCCTTCAGCCGAGCAAATGGCAATTTCCGCTAATGCTGAATACGGAAAAATTGAAGCTCTTCGCCTCGGACTCAACGCAGCAACGAATGATATAGGAACGGAACTTTTTTCAGTTGAAGCAACCATTAGGACTCTGAAAGAAGAACAGTCACAACTAGCCGCTAGACATGCTGAAATTGTTAATCAGCACAAGTCACCGATATCACATGAACTTTCCACCTTGACCGAAATGCATAGTGAATATGTTTCGCAGTTGAAGACATATGAGAAGTTACAGCAGTTCACCGCAATGCGCAAATCCATTGAGCCGAATACTAAAAAGACAAAAACTAAAATAACACGAAATGCGAGTGATGAACTCTCAAGTATTATATCGCGTGTTCAAAACATTTTGGGAGATTGGGGCCTCGATGAAGCACGACAGGTGAGCTTCGATGAGGTAACCTGTGACCTTCGTTTGCTGGAAAGCCCGCGCACTTCATACGGCAAGGGGAAACGAGCCATATTCCTTTCAGCATATTCGATTGCGGTGATGGAGCATGCACTTCAGATACAATCTCCGCATCTTGGTTTCGTTGCAATTGATTCTCCTGTGCTGACCTACCGCGACCCTAAATATGGCAAATCTGGAGACGAAAACATTGTCCCAGTTAAGGTTGCAGATAAGTTTTTCAGTTGGATGGCCGATTGGCGTGGGCCTGGTCAACTTGTAGTTTTGGAGAATGAAGAGCCTTCTGTTGACGTATTAAAGCTGATTCCGCACACCTTATTTGTTGGTCCTCACGGGGAAGGGCGGCGAGGATTTTATCCTTAAACGCCTTGTGACTGAGCTATGCCCCCCTTCTGCGGCCGCCATAACCTCTAGCGAGTACATCGAGTGCATCAGAATCTGGCACAATGACCGGACCCTCTGCCCGCAGTTCACGAAGAAATCGCAGTGGAAGCATGGGGATACCCAACCATCGGCAAATTCTTCTACCAAGCCGAGGTGTTTGATGAAGGTGGTCAGGTCAAATGCATTGCTACTACAAGTGATTACGATGTGTTGGCGAGAATTAAAACTCCCGGAATATATGAGGCATAGCAGTGAGCAAGCCAGCCAAGGAAAAATCAGACAAGAAAAAGCCGTCATGGAGCGATATCAAGAAGGCCATTGCCGGGTATGACCGCGCCGCACTGATAGGGCTGATATCCGACCTGTATGCCAGCAGTGCTCAGAATAAAACCTTTCTGCATGCTCGATTCTCTGAGGGAACGGATGCGCTCAAGCCTTACCTGAAAATAATCGAAGATGCCCTCTATCCCGACGTTTACAAGAATAAGCCGATAAAAATATCTATCGCAAAAAAGGCGATAAGTGACTACACCAAAGCCGCAGGTGAACCGGCGGGGATTCTGGAACTGATGCTCTTCTTCGTTGAGACCGGCACGGAATTCACGCTGAATTTCGGTGATATCGATGAGGGTTTCTACTATGCATTAGAACGCATGTACGACAAGGCTCTTCACCTCGTGCTTACGATGGATAAAGAGACCATTGACGAATATTATGACCGGTTTGAAGACCTTGTGACCTCAACCAGTAATATTGGCTGGGGATACCACGATGCTCTTGGGGAGATGTTCCATAACGCGTTCCCGGAGGACGAGGAATGAGTCGGTGCTTCGACGCCAGGTAATCGACTGAGTGACTGAGTATCACCGGAAGGATTTTCACATGGCCATGTTTTCCCCCACAGAGAAGAGAAACCTCACCAATCTCCTTGCCAACGCCGCTAACCTGGTGCCTGTCAACCAAGTGGTTGTTAGGCATGAAGAGGCCAGCCAGGAGTCAATCACCCGTGAGGAGGTCACCGAGGAGGCTAGCAATCTGAACGAAGTCCGTACCCTCGATGGTCTCCATGGCTTCCTGTTCGGCCTTGCCATTACCCCCGAGCCAATTGAACCAAGCGAATGGCTACCCGTTATCTTTGGCGAAGGTGGGCCGCAGCTGGTTGATAAGAAGTCAGGAGAACGCCTCCTTGGAAACCTCTTCTCATCTTCCAACCGGATTACCAAGGAAAACCAAGACGGTGAACTGTCCTTTCCGTTTAGCGACCCCATCAAATCAAAAGAGGTCCAACGTATCCAGGACTGGACACGCGGGCTTTATCTGGCCATCAGTCTCCGTCCAGAAATTTGGGCGAAGAGGTATACGGTTAGTGCTAAGTGCTCGGAACCATATGGATTTGATTCTGAAATAACCTCCTGCTTTTCGGTAATTATGGGGATTTCAGACCCAGAGAAAATCACTGAGTTTATTCAGCGCTCACAGGAACAGGATTCGGAACTGGTAAAAAATACCGCAGAGTTTTTAGCCAGATTGTTTGTTCTGCTGCCTAAAGCTGTTACGGCTATTCAAAATCACGCGAATGCTATACGAGACGGGCTAATAGTCCCAAGCACGGATAGGCCGGTCGGTCCAGTCGGTCCAGTCGGTCCAACTGAGCCTCGACGAGTTGAAAAGGTAGGTCGCAATGAGCCGTGTCCGTGCGGGAGCGGTGGTAAGTATAAGAAATGTTGTGGCAAATGAGGGCGAAACGTTAGTTGCTACCTGCGAATTAGGGGAAGAGCAAATGAGCAATAACAATATTGGCACAGGAATAAAATGGTTGTCAGCGCCCGAAGACAAAAACTACCCTGCAGCTGAGTCATTTCTTTCTCTCATATACGACGGAGAACAGGTTGGCCATATCATGGCAAAGCTCCGCGAAGCTCCCATGGCAAAATTCAAGGCGAAGGACATTTTTCGCGCATCTGGGTTGTCCCTTCTTGGGGTCAGTAACTCTCATGTCGAAAGGGACCGAAAAAAGATAAAAGATGGCACGGGGTTATCGCCACTTCTTCTTGTAAGAGACCCGCAGAACGGTAAAGCCATCATAGCCGATGGGTATCATCGGATGTGCGCCGTTTACTCATTCAATGAAGACGAATGGATTCCCTGCAAGATAGCTTGAATAACGCCTTCATGCTACATGGCCCCCTGACAAGTCCGGCAGAGGATTTTTCCACCAAAGCGCTTCTTGTTCAGTCTGCAGAAGTAGGCGACCTTTTTGTCTACATCTGCACCGCACCCTTCACAGATACCTTGTTTCTCCGCTCCATTCCCAACAACCGGTTCCGCATGGTCAACCAGGTCGATAATCTCAGATTCATCCGCAGACACAGGCTTCTTTTGGCATGTTTGGCAGAGGGTTTTCCCGCCAAATTTGGCCTTATTCATCCGGCAGAAATAGACAACCTTGCTTTCTACCTCGACCCCGCAGGATTCACAAGCCCCTTTGGCTTTTGACTCGTTAGCAGGTACCGCAATCGGTTCAGGACTGGTAGGTTGTTCCTTGGGGGCAGGTTTTTTATCTTGAATGGTGACGCCGAACTTGCCTGCATAGTTGAATTTCGCAGGTCGATGGAGCCGGGCCAGGGAACGTGCAAAAGTATCAAGCGTTTCGCTGGATACCATCTTTACCGCAGTAGCGAAGGTATTGACGACGCCCATTCCATCAACTCGCTTCCCAATGGACTCCACAAGAGCATCTGCCTTGATGACCATGGATGAATCGAATGTAGAAGCGGTGGGGCGGTCAATCCGGGAATTGGGCGCAACGAGCACAAAGTTATGGAATGCCGCAGACATGGTAATGCCGAGCCTTGTAGGCAGTAAACCGCGCTGAGTGACGACCTTCTCAAGAAGGCTAATGTGCCTCTTATTCTGTTCAACGGGGGATTCGATTCCGACGTATGCCTTACCGTTCCATACCAGGAATTCAGCTTCCGGGGTAATTTTGATGCCGTAGTAGTAATTCTTCGATTCAAGAACGTAGACATCAAGGAAACGGTTTATCAGTAGATGGTCGATTTGGGCCACAAAATCGTTAAATTCCAGCCGGAGGTCATGGATAACGGCCCAGTTTTGGCTGTCGTGATACTTGAAATCAATATAATAGGCGGAGCTATCTTCACCCCTTACACCCGAACCAATACATTTGATTTCCCGCTCTAGCAAAAACCGCTGTTTTGCTGATACCTGGCATTCCAGCAGCCGTTTCAATTCCAGTACATCGGCGTCTCGGTTATCGCTTTTTTTGATTATCATCTTTGTCCTCTGGGGGCTGTATAAGCTACGCATAATAGCATTTTTTTGAACTTAGCCCAAGTTATATGCTCGCTTGGCTTTCCTCCAGGTCAAAACGATGATAGGATACCGGCCATGTGCGGTCGGATTAACCTCCCATTACTGAAACAAATTTGAAAGCGGTAGAGAGCGACCTACGTGCCTTAATCTAAATTGAAAAAGGAACTTTATCCGGCTGTCCGGAAATTGGTTGCCAGCGCTGATTTGTTTGATGACGGTGGTAAGGTCGGATGCAGAGCAGCATCGAGTGATTATGATGCCCTTGTCAATGCTGAGTTGGCAAAACAGAAGTGAGAACAACGGTGAATAAACCAGCCAAGGAAAAATCGGATAAGAAGAAGCCGTCATGGAGCAATATCAAAAAGGCCATTGCCGGTTATGACCGTGCCGCACTGGTTGGGTTGATATCCGACCTTTACGCCGGTAATTCCCAGAATAAAAGCTTCCTACATGCCCGGTTTTCAATAGGAGAGGAGGCATTAAAGCCCTTCAAGAAGATAATCGAGGATACACTCCATCCTGATATGTATAGTCACAAACCGTTCCAAATTGCGAAGGCAAAGAAATCCATAAGCGATTACACCAAAGCTGCAGGCGAACCAAGGGGCATTCTTGAGCTGATGGTTTTCTTCGTAGAGACCGGGACAGCATTCTCGGCGAATCGTGACTACATGGACGGGCTCCTATATATTGCTCTTTTGCGGATGTATGACAAGGCCATCGACCTGGTTCATACGATGGATGAAGAGACCATCGACGAATATTTCTGCCGGTTCGAACACTTGGTGACTTCTACCTGCAACATTGGCTGTGGGTACCACGATGCCCTTGAGGAAATGTTCCATAACGCGTTCCCAGAAGACGAGGAATGATAATACCGCCATTAAATCGGTGTGTTGCCGCTAAACTACCACTGAATACCCTTTAGGATTTAAAATGACCGTGTTTACTTCTCAAGAGAAGACGAACCTCACTAAGCTCCTTGCCTGCGCCGTCAACCAGGGGAAAGTACTTTCACTTGACGGCCTGCATGGCTACCTTTACGGCTTAGCCATCAATCCGGAACCGATTTTCCCCAGCGAATGGCTACCTGGCATCTTCGGTGAAGAGATGCTGGAATTGCCAAGCGAAGAAGAAGGTGAGAGCTTAATGGGGAGCCTCTTCACAGTCTATAACAGGATGACCCAGCAGAGCCAAGACAAAGAGCTGTTGTTTCCCTTCGATATCCGCACCATGGATGTTGATGATATCCCACGTGTTCGGGCATGGGCGCATGGGTTCTTCCTGGCCACCAGCATGTTCCCGGAATTGTGGGGAATGGACGCTGACGGGGACTTTGAAGATGATGAGCCTGAACCGTACGGCGTGGAGGATTACGGCGAAGTGGATGTGGCCAGCGGGGACGCAGAAATAACCGCATGCTTTTCTGTCGTCATGGGAGTTGCCTTTCCTGAGCGCATTCCTGAACTCTTTCACCATGGTGAAGGGAATCACATTATGCAAGGCAAAAAGGGGCCGGACCTGGAAGCCAAGCTTTTCACCATGCTTCCTGATGCTGTTGCTAGCCTGCAGGAGTATGCTAATGCGACACGTGACGACATGGAGGGGCACGCTGACAATTATCAGCACCCTCAACAGCCACTACGGGTTGAGAAAATTGGCCGTAACGACCCGTGCCCTTGTGGGAGTGGCGCAAAGTACAAGAAGTGCTGCGGTAAATAAGACAAAAATAAGGATTCAGAAATGGCCATGTTCGGCTCAAAAGAGCAGAAAAACCTCACCAAGCTTCTTAGCACCGCCTTAAACCAAAAAAAAGTCATGACGCTCGATGAGCTTTATGGTTTCCTCTTTGGCCTGGCAATCATCCCTGAAATGCTCGTTCCCAGCCAATGGATGCCCACCGTCTTCGGTGGTGAGGAAATGTGCGATATCGAGGATGAAAAGGAAGGAGAGCGCCTTTTAGGAAGCATGTTTTCCGCTTATAACCGCATTAACACGGAGTGTAGCGATGGAAAGTTTGTCTTTCCTTTTGATACCAAAAAAGCCACAACCGACGATATCAGCCGCATTCGGAAATGGAGTCATGGGCTATTTCTGGCATTGAGCAAATCCAAGAAAATATTCCAGTTTTATGGTAAGTCTGGGGGCGGTGCAGGTGAGTCGAATGTTGACAAGGACACGTTTGCCGTTAGCTATTGTATTTTAAGAGCGGTTGCTTTCCCCGAAAAATCTGCTGAATTTATTGAGCAAATACAAAAAGGGGTTCAATCCGATGTCAGCTCAGTGATATCTGACTCCAATTTTATTTCGATGCTTCCTGATGCTGTTGTTAGCATCCAACGATATGCAAAAGGCGTGAGACTCGCCATACAAATTGCCGAGGCTGAACCCAAAACGGTCACCCCGTCGGCACCTCTTCGAGTTGAGAAGGTTGGCCGGAACGACCCGTGCCCATGTGGGAGCGGTGCCAAGTACAAGAAGTGCTGCGGGAAGTGATTTGACGCCTCTGACTGATTGTCGTTCACAAAATAAACGAAACTAAACGACACCACCTGTCATGTGCCAAGTGTATAGTGGCATCACTAATGAGTCATTTGCACGCTATCTGCCAAATGGAGAGTCTATATTATTAAAATCCTGCTATAGCCCGAATCAGCATACCTTTAAGGGAAATTTATGACCACAGGCAACCACGAAACACTCGTTTATCGACTTGCACAGATTCTGATTAAATTGAACCAGGGTGAAAAACTTGACCCTTTGGCATTGGCCGATGAATTCGGAGTCAATCTGCGCACAGTCCAACGGGACCTAAACGTGAGGTTCGCCTACCTCCCCTTGCAAAAGACCGATGGGCGTTATCATCTTGATTCTGCCTACCTGGGCAAACTCAGTACCCGCGATGTTGAACGCTTCGCCAGTCTGGCTGGCGTGAGGGGCTTATTTCCTAGCCTTTCAGACGAATTCCTGGGCGACATATTCGATACTAGAATTCAGTCGGCGCTTCTGGTAAAAGGCCACCATTACGAAGAACTTGCGGGTAAAGAAGATATCTTCCGCCAGTTGGAACGGGCCATCGTAGCCCGTTGTCATATCTCATTTGATTACGTAAAGAACAACGAGCACAAATCCTATAGTGAGGTCGCGCCGTTCAAGTTGATTAACAACAAAGGTATTTGGTATCTCGTCGCCCGCGATGGCGGCAAACTCAAGACCTTTTCTTTCTCTAGATTGGCAAGCTTAAGCCAACTCGATACCCGCTTTGCCCAGGAATCGGAGATTGATAGGATGCTGAAGGAAGATGATGGTATCTGGTTGGGAGAGGAGAAAAAGGAAATAGTTTTCAAAATTGCACGAGAGATTGCAGGTTACTTTAAACGTCGCAAGTTGATTGCCAATCAAGTCATTGAAAAAGAATTGGAAGACGGAGGACTCATCGTTTCAGCCAAAGTCGGACATGTTAATCAGGTCTTGCCCATCGTGCGTTATTGGATTCCCCATATCCGCATAATAAGTCCTGAGAGGTTGCAGACGGATATGGAGAAAGATTTACGAGGATATCTGGACAAAATTAGTAATTGATATCACTGAATACGAAACAACATATTTCTATACTATCTATTGGCAATTTTTTCACCACCCAAAGGAGTAATTTATCATGCTTATCGAAATGACCAACGCAAAAACAAATGAAAAAGTTGAAATCGAAGTTGACGATATTAATGTTGTTGAACTGGAAGAACAATTTAAGCCTGTATTGTCAGTAAATGAATTGAGAATGATTATAAAAAATTTTTCTGTCCCGCCAGAAGTAAAAGCAATGTTGAATGAATTACTAAACTTTAGTATCAAAGTCGGCGAAGTTGTACTTGAAGTCGGGAGAAAAATAATTGAAGTACTCAAGGTTCTTGTTAAAGCATACCCAAACACAGCGGCAGGTTTATTGGTAGGGTCTTTAATAGGCCTATTGTTAAGCAGCATACCTGTATTGGGTTGGTTGTTGGGCTGGTTGCTCGTGCCGCTCTTCACAGCGCTAGGCTTAGCTCTTGGTATGTGGAAAGATTTGGGAGATACAGAGTTAGGAACCGCAATAGAGGACGTTTTAAAGACAATTTTTTCGGGGTTGAAGCATATCCCTCGTCCGATATAAATAGCCGAAACACGTTCTCAGGCCATGAATCATTGAAAAAAGTGAGAATATATGAATATAAAAGATGAGCTTGAAGCGCTGAAAGAAGACAATCCGTCAATTGTCGACGATAGCTTTAAGTTTATATCTAAACTTTCCATAGGCGACGAGGCCTACCCTATTCAAGTTAAGACTAAAAAATATTTCAATTTAATTATTACTACTTTTGTAGGATTGGTTATTTCGTTCATAGCTTATGCTCTTTGGTATATTAGTTTGGGACTTCTTGGCCTTTTTCTGCTGAAACTCGGATTAAAGTCCGGGCCTGTAGGATGGCTAGTATTGGCTGGGGTGGTGGGGAGTACCGCTACTTATGGAATTGTAAAAGCCTACAATACGATGAATAAAAAAATTCAAAACATGCTGTACCATAAAGTGCCAAAGTACACAAAAGCACCTATCGACATACTGGGGAAGTCAATAATGTCATTGGTATTGCCAATAGCAATAAGGATGGTAAAATCTGACCTTAACTTTTCTGAAAGAAAAAATGATGTTATTTGCAAATACTTTGTCGATGAATGGGGCTTCAATATAGGGTTTGTTGAAAATGCCATTAAAGAACAAGAGCAATTAATTGAGAATTTCAATTACAACCAATATATCGATGTTCTCAAAGACGAGACTCGTAAGCACAAAGAAATTAAATTCGATATTTTGGTTAAAGAGATTTTATTCATACAGAAAGAGGTCATGAATGCGGATGGTTTGCCCAAGCCGGAAGAACTTGAAGAGATGGCTCGACTGAAAGAAATACTGAAAAAGTGCTAGGGGATTATAGGGGAAAACGTGTTTGTACTTCATCTGAATAACTGTTTCGGACTGCCATTTTTAATGGCCTTATAGCGGTGCTAGTATGAAGCTAATTTATTCATTCCTTTTCTTGTTGACCGGAGGTTGCCTAGCTTATTGGGTAAAACGCCGCCGATTTAATCGCATTAACCGGTATGGTGTCGAGGAATTCAAAAACGTTGGTGACAAAGTATTCGCTGGTTCAGTCGAAAAGTTTTTATGGTGGTCTGCACTGCTTTGTATATTTGTTGGAGCTATTCTAGCTATTTAAAATCTGTGTGAAAAATACAAATAGGGGCGGTGGGGCCGATTAACTTCCATGACAACTGGACTAACTTCCCGGTTTACTTTCCGTAAGAAATTGAATCAACATTCTAACAACAGTGTCAAAAGTGCTCCAATTGCAAATAACTCATGTAACTTCTACATGTGTAATTTGATGTAAAATTCGTGGTTGGGGAGAGAATAATGGCCGAATCAGTTCAAAAAGGTCTGGACGAGAAATACTGTTCGGAATGTGGTGCCATCATCAAGTCAAAGGCTGAAATATGCCCGAAATGCGGGGTTCGGCAGTCATCCCCATTTGCAAACCTTAGCGCAGTAGCCCCAAACGGTAAAAGCAAGTTGGCTGCTATTCTCTTTGCCTTCTTCCTTGGGAGTTTCGGGTTTCATAAGTTCTACCTCGGACGTATCGGCGCTGGTGTCCTGTACCTGCTCTTTTGCTGGACTTTCATACCGTCTGTTCTTGGAATCATTGATGCTATACTCCTGCTGATAATGAGTGATGAGGATTTTGTTCGGAAGTATGGCAGCATCTGACATCCTGGTTTGGAGGGTTGTATATGTCATTGTCAACAGCAGAAACTAGTGAACTTCGGGCAGCAAAGTCTATACTCGAAAACCCCGGACTTGTTGCTAAGGTCAGTCATTATATCGGTTCACCCATTGAAGCCGGACTTAAAAAACTGCCCGAGTCGTGGAGCACGACTGTTAATGAAATTACGCGAAAATCAATAGAGATGGCACTCGATATTGCCCTGTTGACGATGAACAGAGATGAGCAGTTGCCTCCTTCAAATTGGTGGCATAAGCTTGCCGTGGTTGCAACCGGTGCCGGTGGAGGCGCATTTGGCTTGCCTGCGTTGGCAATAGAACTGCCTGTATCCACAACGATAATGCTTCGTTCGATTGCAGATATTGCTCGCAGCGAAGGAGAAGATTTACGTTGCCCAGACGCTAGGTTGCAATGTGTTCAGGTTCTAGCGCTTGGCGGCAATTCAAAGAGTGATGAAGGGGCTGAGTCAGGCTATTTCGCTACACGGGCTGCCCTCGCCAAGTCAATCTCTGAAGCTGCTGCGCATGTGACAAAGATAGGCTTGTCGCAGAAAGGTGCTCCCGCAATTGTTAGATTGATATCCCAAGTCGCATCAAGGTTTTCGATTGTCGTATCTGAAAAAGCGGCGGCACAGGCAGTGCCTCTGGTTGGGGCAGTCGGTGGCGCAGCAATTAACTCGCTATTCATTGACCATTTTCAGGACATGGGGAGAGGCCATTTCATAGTTCGCAGGTTGGAGCGGCTTCATGGTCAAGAAGAGGTTTGTCGGCACTATGACGAGTTGTAAACCATAAAAACATTACCGCAGCATTACCCAACAAGGCCGAATATCACCGAACAAATCTTAAAAATCCGGACGAACTGGACAATTCTCATAATAGGGTGCATAGATTCAGCGTATTACAGTAATGTTGAGTTTGTGGGGTTCACCTGTTTAATGTACTCGAATGCTGGCCTGAAATTATGAATCGAACCCAAAAAACAGACAAGATGGTCGTTATCACAGGTGGCCCCGGCGTTGGGAAGACCACCTTGGTCAACAGCATCCTGCTTATCATCCGGGCGAAGAACCTGAATGTCACCCTCTGTGCTCCGACCGGACGGGCGGCAAAGAAGCTCACCGAGTCCACCGGCCTGGAAGCGAAGACAATCCACCGCCTGCTGGAGTTCGACCCGAAAACGTTTGGCTTCAAGAGGAACAGGGAGAATCCTCTCGATACCGACCTGGTTGTCATTGACGAATCCTCCATGGTGGACATTGCCCTCATGAACAAGTTGCTGGGGGCTATCCCCGACCGGGCAGCGCTCATGATTGTCGGCGACGTGGACCAGCTTCCTTCGGTTGGCCCTGGTGCCGTTCTGGGAGACATCATCGATTCGGGGAGGGTTCCCACTGTACGGCTCACCGAGATATTCCGCCAGGCTGCCTCTTCCCGCATCATCGTCAATGCCCATCGCATTAATAAGGGCGAGATGCCCCTGAAGGCTGAAGGGACCGAGCTTTCTGACTTCTACTTTATCCCGGCAGAGACTCCCGAGCAAATCCATGAAATCCTTATCCAGGCCGTCACCAAGCGCATTCCCAACCGATTCGGTCTTCACCCTGTGAGAGACATACAGGTGCTAACTCCGATGAATAGGGGAGGGCTGGGAGCGCGTTCCTTGAATGCTGAGCTGCAGAAGGCGCTCAATGAAAAGGGGGAGCCGAAGGTAACACGGTTCGGGACCACCTTTGCCCCCGGCGACAAGGTAATCCAAACCGTCAACAACTACGACAAGGAGGTCTTCAACGGCGATATCGGGCAGATAACCGAGATTGACGTTGAGGAGGGGCTACTGACGGTTGAGTACGACGGCAGGCCGGTCGAATACGAGTTCGGGGAGCTGGATGAGGTCTCCCTTGCCTATGCGACCAGTATCCATAAGAGCCAGGGGTCCGAATATCCTGCCGTCGTAATACCATTGGCCATGCAGCACTATACCCTGCTGGAACGGAACCTGATTTATACCGCCGTGACCAGGGGGAAGAAGCTGGTAACCATCATTGGACAGCCGAAGGCGTTGGCCATGGCGGTGAAGAATCGGAAGTCTAATCGGAGGCTGACAACGCTGGCGGTGAGGATATCGGTGGGGAACGAGGGGGGGTAATATGAACAATGGTACCGAAATTAAATGGTTATCAGAGCCTGAAGACAAGAATTATTCATTTTTATGGTATTTTAGCGTGTTATCTGTTATAAGTTTTTTTTCATTTTATTGATAGTGGTAAATTGTTTTTGAACTTTATTATTCGAGGCTTGCATGGAGCAAAACAAAGAGGAAACCGTTTTCGAGTCAGAAACTTCTGACCGGACCGTTAGTGACCTTTTCAGCGGTAGCCTCTCACTAGAACAAGCCCTTCAGAAATTGCGTACAAGGCTGCTTGACCTCTCATCAAGAAATCGCCTCATTAGCTATAGATACCCTAAAGGCCGGTCTATCCAGTTTATCGAAAAGCCGAATCTAAACCTTGTTTTCAATCGGCTTATTGACAATAAATCGTTGCTAATTAAGTTGGTGCCTGACCCCCCGCCTAGCAGCTATACTTTAAGACGACCTGATGTAAAAACATATGCTCAGTCACTTGGCCTGGACACAGAATTCGATTTCCCTCCAGCTTCCTGCGGTGATTACGCTAACAAGCATACGCCCAGGCTTCAAGCCCTCTATTACCCAGCAGACCTCGATAGGTTATGCAGGAAGATAGCTTCTGAAGCTCGAACGGTCATTGAAGAAACCGGAACCAATATGTTGCACCTAATATTCGGTTTTCTTGAGTTTTATGACAGTGAGGACTCAGAAAAACCGACGTTAGCGCCTTTGCTTGCAGTTCCCGTTACACTTGAAAAGGGGGCAATTGACTCAGATACGCGAACCTATCAATATTCCATAAATTACTCGGGAGAAGATGTTCATGAGAATCAGACCCTCCGTGAAAAGTTAAGCCAAGATTTTGTTCTTCAGTTGCCATTGTTCAATGACGAAGAAGAACTTGGTGCATACTTTCTCCAGATTCAACAGGCAGTTAAGAACAAAAAACGTTGGAGAGTCAGATATCAACTCACTCTTGGATTCCTTTCTTTTGGGAAGCTTGCAATTTGGGAAGACCTTGACCCAAAAAAATGGCCTAGATTGCTGAGTCACCCTTTGTTGAATGAAATCTTTTCTGGAGGTTCAGGAAAGGGGGCAAGCTCATCCGCTCAGGATTATGAAATTGATAAACATCCCCAAGCCGACCTTCCGCTTATTTATGATGCTGATTCTTCTCAGCACAGTGCTATCATAGATGTTCTCTCGGGCAAAAATATGGTCATTAACGGCCCCCCTGGGACAGGTAAATCGCAGACCATTACCAACATCATTGCTGCTGGGTTGAAGGAAGGGAAGAAGATTCTTTTCGTGTCAGAGAAATTGGCGGCACTTGAAGTTGTACGTCACCGATTGAATCACGCAAACCTTGGACATTTTTGCCTCGAACTGCATAGTCATAAGACGCAGAAAAAGAAATTGCTTGGCGACCTGCAAGACCGCTTGGACGCGCAATTCTACCCTCCACAGCAATTACAGAATAAAATAACGACTCTAAAACGACTCAAAAACGAACTAAATCGATATACCGAATTGATATCAAGTCGTTTTGGAAACGAACTTGGATTGTCTGTCTATGAGATTTTTTGGAAAACTGAGAGATATCGTCAATCAATTGGCGACCTAGCTAATGCAGTACAGTCGCTATTCCTTCCCGAGTCAAGCAATTATTCTTACGACGATATACAGTGCAATCGTGCAAAGTTGGAAGTGCTTGGACAACTTTTCGACATAATAGGCGGATATGATTCTACTCATCCTTGGTGGGGCTTCACCCCGCAACCTCTTGCCCCTGGAGATGATGAGACCGTCGGTCAAATTATCTCTGAGGCGTTCGTTCTTGCCGAGGAATTGTTCGAAAGTGTTATAGCATTTCAAGACCGTACTAATTACTCTGAAGAGCCTAATCTTGCAACTCTTGAGGTTCTTAACAGCACATTGAAGACATTGCTCATCCCTCCGCTAAACATCGTTGGAGAATTATTGCCACGGGTATTTAGTCTTCAAGACCCTATGGGAAAGCGCAACAAGGAGCTATTACGTCACATAATTTCTAAAATTGAGCAAGCCAGAGAATTGGATGCGAGAGCCGAAGCCTTGTTGATTCCAGGTTGTGAACTGAGCTATGATGCCGCCGAGCCTATTGTTGAATCTTGCTCAAAGGAGCTTGACGCCTCTGCATTCACAGTACCCCTTGATAACCTTGAAGAGTCTGTTTTCGTTGCAAAACAGACTCTCCGCAGATTCAAAGAAATTCTAGCAGAATCGGTTTATGCTTTTTTGCCAATTCAATATACAACACTTGAAAGTCTCAATGGTAAGCTCGATGGAATTTGCCCGCTTATTCTAGCTGACCAGCCGATACAACGTATATGCGAGGGGGCGTCTTTACTTTCTCTGGAAGTTACCCGACTTAGACAATCCTTTGAGCGAGTGTCCAGTATTGCCAACCGCCGAGACATCGCCTTTGACGGTTCCCCGGCTGCGATATCGAGTTTGAGCCATCCCGATGGAATTGATGATGTTTTACCGGGAGTGCTCGTCGATGATGCCGTTATAGCTAAAGCGCAGTACGCATCTGAGTATTTTCTCTCAGAGCTACCTATATCTGAATTAAATTTTCGATATCAAGAGTTGAACAAGTTGCATGACCGAATTAATCTTGCAGTGAGTGAGATTAGAGGATATGCGCAACAGTTAGGTTTTGCTTTTGATAGCTCTCGTAACTCAGTAATATTTCTGGTGACATTGAGCAAGATTTCTTCGAAGGCTCCTGCAGACCTGTTGGATTTTCGCCATTCACCATTATCACATCCCATGGCTTTAGAATTATTAACATCAGCGGAGGAAGCGCTTTCGATAGAAATTTCTCAGCGTGGGGCGCTCTCAGGTGAGTTTTACCTTGATGCATTGCCAGAAATAGAGAGTCTGAAAGCTGCTATCCGAATCTTTAGGCATGGAGATAGCCTCTTTAATATTTTCAATAGCGAGTGGCGTACAGCTAAAAAGCTATTTATCGGCATATCTAAGACTAAGGGTAAATGCAAAGCTGCAGAATATGAGTTAAAGATTTTGAGTATCGTTAAATGGATAGAGCATAAAACTCAATTTAATTCTAATGAAGAATTTAAGAATACTTTTGGCTTGTTATTCAAGGGACTCGATACGGATTTCTCCAAGATTCGACGAATGAATGATTGGTATGTCGATAGCCAGGCAGAGTTACTGAAATACCCTGGCTTTATTGATAATATTGATTTGACAAATTTGGACTCTCGCAAGGTTATTCAGTTAGGAGCTTTATCACCTAGATTACAGGCTATTTCCTCTGAGCTTGATAATTGCAGTAACGAAGCTAGACGCTTTCTCGGCACTATTTCGGAACAAATAGACGCTGATTTACAACTATCTGGGTGGGGCGAGTACAATAAGAAAATCTTTTCTATTGTGGAAGGGTTCAAGGACATCACGATGTTCCTTCGGCGATTCGTTAAATCTGAGATATCCCCAAAACGCGCTTTTGAGGTCTTGAATGCCAAAATGGAACTTCATGCTGCCAAGGCTGACTTCGAGGCGCTTAATCATGGCGTAGAAGTTATTCGAGAAGGCGTAGAACCTTTACTTCCAGGCATTGCATCAGTCGCATGTTGCCGATGGGGGGAGTATATTTCCCAACTTGGCGGCCTGGCTCGTGCGTCAAGCAGTTTGGGCGATTTTCTCTCTGAATATGGTGATTTCAAATCATCAGTTCGGAAGGTTCATGCCTTTATTGAAGCGAAACTTGCTCTTGATGATATTTTAGTTAAATTCGCAGCTCTTCCCGAAAGAAATGCTATTGCAACTTGGGAGGAATATTATTCCATAGTCTCCCATCGTATTAAATCTGCCTCTGATTTGGTTGAGCTTCTGAAACCAGTAGGAGTAACGGGTAAAACAGGCAAAGAGGTTATGATTGGACTTGATGCCCGAAGAAATGCTAGTGAAATTATTCTAACTTTGAAAAGCGATGCAAATGTAATGACGATGCTGTTGGACCTTTTCCATGGAGTTGAGACTGATTTAGATTCACTTGCCGCTACTCTGGCCTGGGGAGAAACGATTGCAAATAATTATTTAGTTAGAAGTTCATTGCTTTATCCTTTTTTGATAAATGCTGATGTATCTGAAAACTTTGGATGGTCGAAACAACAATTACATAAGATAGTTGAATCTTTTAAAGGGGTTCAGGTAAAACTTAATGAACTTTCGAAGTTTGGCACTTTTAGCTGGGAAGGCTGGAATTTTTTTCAAGTAGGTCAATCTACTCTCAATGCAAGTGCTTTACTTGAAAGGATTGAGTCCGCAGCAAGCAACATCCAAGCTGTCCTCCCTTGGTCCAAGTACAATGCTGAACGTGTTGTCTGCAAAAAAACTGGCTTGGGAGATTTAGTCATTTGCCTTGAACAGAAGAAGCTTCCATCAGAATCGATAGGTTCAGTCTACGAATTCGTAATATATCGTTCGATTGGTAGGAAAATATACAAGAATTTCCCAGAACTAGAAGATTTTACTGGTGCAAACCATGAAAAAAAACGTTCGGAATTTGTCTCGCTTGACCGTGAAATCATCAGTTTAACCGGAAAGAGTTTCGCACATGACATAGATAGGGCGAAGAAGGTACCTGATGGTGTTTCGAGTTACCGCGCATCTGAAAGGACAGAAATGCAGCTTTTGCGGAATGAACTTGGAAAGCAACGCCGTCATATTCCGATTCGGCAACTTATCAGGCGAGCAGGACGAGCTATTCAGGCACTCAAGCCTTGCTTCATGATGGGGCCGATGTCAGTAGCACAGTACCTGCAGCAAGGCGCAGTCGATTTTGACATGATTGTGATGGACGAAGCGTCCCAGTTACGCCCAGAAGAATCCCTTGGCGCAATTGCGCGAGGTAAGCAATTAATCGTAGTGGGAGACCCGAAGCAGCTGCCGCCTACCAACTTCTTTGACCGTCTGGTTGAGGATGGCAATGAAGACGATGACTCCGATTCACCCGCTGTATTTGCGGGTTCTGAAAGCATTCTTGATATCTGTCAGCAGCTATTTCACCCTGTTAGAACGCTCAGATGGCATTATCGGTCTCAACATGAGTCATTAATTGCCTTCTCTAACTACCATTTTTACAGCGGGAAACTGGTTGTATTTCCCTCCGCATTCGACCGGAACAATCGACTTGGTCTGCGGTATCGTTACATTAAGAACGGGATTTACAAAGACCGTCAAAATGTACCAGAAGCTCAGCGTGTGGTAGATGCTGTTGTTGAACATATGATGAAATACCGAGAGGAGTCGCTTGGGGTAGTAACACTAAACCAGACCCAGCGTGACCTTATCGAAGACTTGTTGGATAAGAAGTTGCGTAACCTAGCGGAAGCACAGACCTATATCTCTGAGTGGGAAGAGAAAGGCTGGCCATTTTTTGTTAAAAACCTTGAAAACGTCCAAGGAGATGAGCGAGATATTATATTCATCTCTACCACATTCGGAAAGGCTCCTGGAACGGATAAACCGCGCCAAAACTTCGGCCCTATTAGTCGTCCTGATGGTTGGCGGCGACTGAACGTTTTATTCACTCGTGCTCGCCGGAAGATTGAGCTGTTTACTTCAATGCTTCCGGAAGATATCGTTTTAGATTCGAAAACGCCTGCAGGAACAAAAGCCTTAAAGGAGTACTTGGATTTTGCCAAACGTGGTGTTCTTACCACAATAAACTTGTCTGAGCGTGAACCTGATAGTGATTTTGAACTGTCTGTTGGAGATATGCTACGAAACCAAGGTTATGAAGTTGTTCCTCAATTAGGAGTTTCAGGTTTTTTCATAGACTTAGCCGTCCGTAACCCTGACCGCCTTGGCGAATTCCTTGCTGCTATTGAATGCGATGGAGCTTCCTACCACTCTAGCAACTCTGCCCGTGACCGCGACCGAATCAGGCAGGCAATTTTGGAATCACTAGGATGGAAAGACCGAATCTGGCGGATTTGGTCAACTGACTGGTTCTATAATCCTCGAAAGGAATCAGAGCGCTTACTTAATTTCCTGGAAGAACGCCGAGCTGTATCTTTAGAAGAACCTCTCGATTATGAACTTGAGGAGGTCTTTGAAGAATCTACTGACACAGCGCCTCCTTTACCTATTGACGAATCTTCGGAGAGTACAGACCCGTCATTGTCGATTTCAACTGAGGAACTTTACGTAGAAGTTGGTGATATGGTGACTTACTGTAATGTGGATAAATCAGATGACAGGCATAGCGTGATGATTGTTGATACTGAAAGTAATCCACGGCTAAACCTCATTAATGAGAATACTCCGCTTGCCCAAGCTTTATTGAATTCTGCCATTGGCGACGAGGTTGAATTGGTAGTAAAGGGGAGTCCTGATAGGGTAATGCGTGTTTTAAAGATTCAACGCCAAGAGAAACTATTCAAGTGAGTTAAAGTGTTTCCAAATTTACTGTGAGGGTGTAATTATCGGCGTCCTTGTTGAAGCTATATCGGTTTTGGTTCGATGTGATGCTGTTCACGAACATTATATCGGTGGGTGGAGCAAGTTTACTTCAGACGCTCCGAATGGAACCTTTTGTTCAGATAATGAAATAGCACGCATAGGATTTATGACACCTGATGATGTTGAAGCTCATATTGACAGACTTAAATGTCAAGGCTTACGTTTTATTGTTAATGGCCAATCTATTGATATTGCGGTGGCTGACCAGCAACGCGGTTTAACGGCTCCGTGTGATTGGCTGGAGTTCGGAAGAGTCAATCTCGGGAGTTCAGGCGCTAGTGTAGCTTGCTGCCGTCTTGTCGGGAGTAAAAGTATGCAGATTTTTACCCCTGAAGGATGGAAGTTTGAGGGTTCACTGAGCGATAACTTCGGGTTCTGCCCATCAGAGACTGCAGAAAAAAGGTTGAATTTTCTGCGGCGAGAGAGCGAGGTAGATGTCTATTATGACTCCCTTGCAGGTAAAGAGGTGTATATTGGACAGACTAAAAAATAATTTTATGCTCGAATCGCTTAAGGAGTACGTCAGAGCTAATAACCGCGTATGTCTCATGCCTGGGAAATGGAATGAATTGTGGGATATGCTTCCTGATAAGAAGCGTAAGTACAGTTGTGGTTGGGAGTCATCTTAACCCCTTATTCGTGCCGCTTGGGATGAAGCCCTGGGTTATTGAAAATATTTCGGTTGCAGAAGCATATCGATTATGCAGAAAAAAATGGCGTTCTAGAAGGAATTTATGGATTCCTGTGCTCATTGACTCAAACGGAATGGTTTCACTTTACCGATTAAACCTAGAAGAGAGATATAAGGATGTGTGGACGTTTTACCCTACAAATTCCCCCGGAACTTTTAGCCGAGATATTTGGCCTTGCAGAAATTTCAGAAATCACAGTACTGGCTCGTTTCAACATTGCGCCGACCCAGCAAATTCTAGTAATCCGGCAGTATGCTGATTACCAGCGCCACCTGGACGCCCTGCACTGGGGGCTTATCCCTTCATGGACAAAGGATGCACCTACTGGCCCGCCTCTCATCAATGCCAGGTGTGAGACCATAGCCGAGAAGCCTGCTTTCCGTCAGGCCATCAAGTACCGGCGCTGTCTGATACCTGCCTCCGGATTTTTCGAATGGAGAAGGGAAGGGGAGAAGAAGACCCCCCTGTACATTAAGCTGAAGGACGGTTCTCCGATGATTTTGGCGGGGATATGGGAATCCTGGAAAAGCACGGATGGTAAGACAGTCGATTCAGGCTCAATCTTGACGACTGTTGCAAACAACCTTATTGCGCCCATTCACGACCGGATGCCGGTAATCCTGAATCCCAGTGATTGGGAGCAATGGCTTGACCGAGACCAGAGAGACCCTGAGAAGCTGAAGGCACTCTATCAGTCATTCCCTGCTGAGGAGATAGAGATGCACCCCGTACCGCCGATGGTGAACAGCGTCAAGAATGCTGGCCCGGAGCTTGTAAAGCCACTTGTTGGATAGCCAAGATACCCCCTAATCAGCGCCCAAAAACCGTTACGACTTATTATGTCGCATGTGCGTGATAAGGTGAAATTTATGGTCATCGTACTGGGGGGATTTTGGAAATCATCGTCCACAAGGGCAACAACGAAATTGGGGGCACCTGTATCCGCCCCCAAACAAGGGAAATACAAGCATAAACAGCAGGAAAGCTGGAATTAAAATCGGCATCTCACGGATAAAATACCCGCCGCCTTGACCAAGGAAGGCAAATAAAACTTGCAAGAGGGCCGCGAGAAGGAAGAACCCGCAGAGAAAATATGTTCCGTACCAGAGAAATGTCTTTTCGAGAACATCAATGCCAAAGCCGATAACGACGCTAACGCCGATAACAGCTAAAAAAATCAGTATGACAAACACCAGATTGGATATTTTGACCGGGTTTGTGTATTTCATCGTTATTTAGCAGCCGGTGGAGCATCTTGCGGAGGTTGTTCGACAAAGGAACAGTCTTTAAGGATAACATCATCGGCCACCATCCCCGCCCCGACACAGGAAACCTCGACACCGTTTCCAACCTTGAGTGTCTCAGCTATCTCAACATCAGAAGGTTTCAGAAAAGCTTGCACCGGATGTTTTTCGTCCTTTGTTTTTAACTGTACAACCGTCTCACCACCGTCTACCTTTTTAATCTCGGTAATCCGACCTTTTATATCCACTTGCTGGCCGGTGTATTCTTTGTCAGCCCTTGCCCGGTCCTGGTGATAATTGTAATGGAGGGTTGGAGCGTTGAGGGGGGCGACTTGTTGCATTTTCTGGCAAATTTCTTTAGCGTATTCCACTATAGTAAATGGAGCCTCGTTACAGGCAGTTTTTTTACAGACCGACTTGTTAAACGGTTTCCCGAACGCTCGTTTATAGTCCCGCTTTCCTTCCGTGATAAGCTCGTCATCCAGCTTAATCTGCTGCACGGTAGCGTCTCGCCTGCCATAGTTGATTACCCCGTATTTGCGGGCATATTGCATATCTTCTTTTAAAGCATCCTCAAGACCCCGTTTTTCTTCTATGGCGCAGCAAACGTTTAATTTTATGGCCATATGCTGGAACTCTGGGGTATTCCGAGCCGGTTCGAGCACACCAAGCTCGATTTCCTTGAAATCAATCATCTCTGCATGTCCGAAAACTGGCATTCCGGCAACCAGAGACAGAGTGACAAGAAAACGTTTTAAAAAACCTCCTAGTACCCAGTCCGACTTAAAATGTCGGGTACAGCCTCTTTAATTTTGTTCTGGCTTTGTCGGTCGTGAACTGCCAGTTTATCTTCTTGATTTGGTTGTTCCTGTTTGTTTGCCAAGAATCTACTT
>Ga0209125_1000360_pt1 | contig 62560 bp, 49 predicted proteins | sample BarGraIncub1131A_FD_184503 | JGI IMG/M metagenome (GOLD analysis project Ga0209125, IMG submission 184503) | Arctic peat soil microbial communities from Barrow, Alaska - Barrow Graham LP Incubations 11-31A (SPAdes) (version 2) | ecosystem: Environmental > Terrestrial > Soil > Wetlands > Peat... | reverse complement strand
CCACATTACCAAAGTTCGCCACTATTTCCCATTGTTTAACGAACCGCCGTATACGAGACCCGTACGTACGGTGGTGTGAGAGGCGCACTCCGTCAGCTAATTACTGGCGGAGCCGTCTACTCGATTATATGCCGTAATTATTTCATTGGTGGTTTTCCTGAATCAGTCAATTTTTTATTCAATGCATCTCTTTTCATTTTAAGAATTGCTGGTTGTACAAAGTAGAAATCGAATAAAGATTCCAAAACGTCTAATATCCATTCTGCTTCACCTAGTTCGATTTCAACAATTTCTCCTGTCGACGTACTCTTAATCGGATGAGCAGCAAAATTTCCTATATTACGAATAGCATCAATACTTTCAGCTAAATGAGAAGGTAATGATCTCTCATCAATTACTTGTTGTATTTCCTTCGACAAATCACCTTTTTTTACACCTGCTTTTTCTCTTAGAACATTTTGCAAGCATCTTCTGCTTAATGCAGCACTAGCCTTTGGACTAAAAGTCAATATCAAAGATGCCTCTCTATAGTCAGACGCAAATTCTTCGTCAACTTCAATTGGAACAGGTGGCCTTGAAGATGATAATGGTTTCACAGAAATCCGAGATTTTATATGCTGAATACCTGTAACTTGACCAGCATTATTTAAAAATACATCTCCACCTCCAGCAAGATCTATAATCAATTTCTTACACTTTGGATTTGGACAAAACATAGTAAATATCGACCAATAGCCGTCAGAATCGGAACCAAGATATCTTTGCTGAAAATCTGGGTTAACTTCAATTATACAATGAGGACATTTCATATGATGTGGTTTTTATATTATGGCATATAACGTCTCGCAAATACACGCAGGGCGGGAGTTTCCCGATGAACTTCCTACGAAGAATTGCTTTTCAATTTATTAATTTCCTGTCAACGAAGCACTAAAACCCGACTTGCGGGTATTTTGCTGTTGTGCGTAGTTCTTAATTATTAATCACATCATTGATTCTTTTTTCTGAATCCCCTAATAAACCACCTGATTGATTTCCTGACTTATTATAAAAGTACGTGTCATTTACATAGTACTTCTTGGTTTTGTCCATATTATAGTAGCTGCCTTTTAAAATTATGTAAAAATATTTATACAAATAAGTTATCGGGAAATCGAAATAAACTTCAAGGATTCCATTTTTGCTAATTCTCTCATTATATCGCAGTAATTCTAAGGTCTTTCCTAGTGCAAGATTTTTCAATGAATCTTCCATGATAAGATGAAATTTGCACTCATAACCTGTGCTTCCTGCATCATAACTACACATGGTCAATTTGAAATAGCACCTATTATTCTCAATTTTTTGCAGATCAATTCCATTAATATGTGATAGTTTAAGAATCGGTGCAGATTCTTCTATTAATGTATTATTTGTTGAATCTCTTATTAATTCAACTAAGCTCATATTTGTTGAATCTAACTTGTATCCATATTTTCCTAAAACATTAGATACAGTGGCAATCACGTTAATATTGCTTGAGTCAAATTTGTTTTTCATTTCTAATAAAGCAATATCATATTTTGCTTTTAAAGTACTATCTCTTTTTTGCTGTTCTTCTTTAGCTGACAGCTCCTTTAAGTCTAGTTTTTTTTCATTGCCCATATACTGGATAATTGAGAATGTAATAATCCCAAGATTTAGTGCAATAATTAGCCATCCTTTGTACGTGATTGATTTGAATATATTATTTTGCTTTTTATATATATCTCCTGTCGAAATTATTGAGGAAATTGAAGCAAAAATTGAAATGCCGATAATGAGTAGTATTTCTAACATGTTATTATAAGCTAAGATCTTTGTCTTTTTAAATTCCGACTAACTTTTTTGTAAATATCTATATGTCAAAAGTATAAATAGGTCAGTTTCCTTCTAAAATTAGTTATCTCAACCTCTTTTCGTTAGCATAGAAAGTATGTCTTTCGAACTCCGTTGAATTACGCACAACTAGTAAATAGCGGAAAGTTTATAGTACTTTTTATTTATTTTTTCATGTTTCATCCCCGCGATGCTATGTCTTTTTTACTTTGTATTCAAAGCTTTAAATATAAGCGGTTATGTTTATAAAGCAAAACAAATCGCTATTTATCTTCAATCTTTTTATTGACTTACCGTTTGTGTCCATAAAAACAATTTTGCCGGCGAATTCAGGGACTGTGCCCTTATGTTTGGCCCCGGGTATCCGGGACTAAATTTCGCTGATTAACTCAGCTATGTGAACAGTTTCTTGCTCGATGAAAGCAGGTTCAGGGTGCCGCTCGTCGTTTTCATTGCTAAAAGTAGGTGGTTATGTTTACAAATCAAAACTATTTATTGCTTTTTTCTACCACTACCCAGAAAAAAATCTGTGTGGCACACAAGCGAAATTTTGAAAAATCAAAAAGCAGATTGTCAATTCGTTATGGACGGTTAGCTGCAATGTGGGCTAACTGCGAATGATAATTTGAAAAAGATGGCAGTTTTTTAGGTTGTTGCCCTGATTTTGGCAGACAGAATGCACCTGCCGAAGGCCCCAAATTAAAAAACAATGCCTGTTGGCAGTTGTCAATTAATCCAAATGAAAAAATAACGGCCATCGGCAGTTGCCAATTCGTTCAAATTAAAAAAAGGAGACCGTCGGCAATTGCCAATTGTTTCAAATGGGAAAAAGGAGGTTGTCGGCAGTTGCTAATAGGTTCAAATGACAAAAAGGAGGTCGTCGGCAGTTGGGGATTTGTCAAACTGAAGAAAAGGAGGGCGACTTCGCCAACCCTGCTTTTAGAATGAATTGAAACTGTTTAAGATTGCATTGCGCATAGTCTAAAATCTAATATCTTGCATCTTTATTCAGAACAAACCAAATGGTAACTAACTCAGAACATCTCCAACTTCAATTCTCCCAACTCAGCAACCTCCTGCTCCAAAAACGCAATGCCGATGGTTATTGGGAAGGACGGCTTTCGTCGAGCGCATTGGGTGTGGCGGTGGCCATTACAGCACTGCATTTTTACGATGCAACTGGAAATGCTTCTGAAATAACTTCAGGAATGAATTGGTTGCAGATCAATGTAAATGCCGATGGTGGTTTTGGCGATTCGCCCGGAAGTGTCAGCAATGTGAGCACCAGTTTGCTTTGTTATTCAGCTGTAAAAGTTTGCAATCAGGCGGATGGACATGGGTTGCTACTCCTGAAAATTGCCGATTACCTGCGCTCGCAAAACATTGATGTGAACTCGAAACAGCTCATTCCGGCAATTCTTGATTTCTATAAAACCGATCTTACTTTTTCGGTTCCAATCCTGACTATGTGTGCTTTGTGCGACGTTCCCGGAAAAGAAGCTTTCGACTCTATTCCGCAATTGCCTTTCGAGCTTTCGTTGTTGCCCCGCTCGTTTTACAGCATGTTAAACCTGAGCGTGGTGAGTTATGCCATTCCAGCTTTGGTCGCGGTGGGCGTTGCGATTTTCAGGTTCAAGAAAAGAAAAAATTGGCTGATGCGCCTGGTTCGTGAGGCTTCGGTAAAAAAATCGCTTCGTTTACTTCGGAAAATTCAACCCAATAGCGGCGGCTATCTGGAAGCTATTCCGCTTACAGCTTTTGTGTGTTTGTGTTTGGTTGAATCGGGTTATCGCGATCCGGAAGTTGTTCGTAATGGCATCGCTTTTCTGAAACGCACACAGCGCGAGGATGGCAGTTGGCCGATTGATATTGATCTTTCTACCTGGGTCAGTACGTTGGCTGTAAAGTCGCTCCGCTCGCAAATAGGGATGGTACTAACACCAGCCGATCAGGAAAAGTTAACTGCTCATTTTTTATCTATTCAGAATAAAACGATCCATCCGTTTAACGGAACAAAGCCGGGCGGTTGGGGCTGGACGTCGCATGCTGGTTCGGTGCCCGATGGTGACGATACCCCGGGAACCATTCTGGCATTGCTGGCCTTGAATCAGCAGAATCCGGAATTGGTGCATCAACCTGTGTTAGCTGGTTGCGGCTGGCTATTCGATCTTCAGAACAGTGATGGCGGGTTCCCCACTTTTTCGCGTGGTTGGGGCAAGTTGCCGTTCGACCAGAGTTGTGCCGACCTTACCGGGCATTCGTTGCTGGCTTTGGCCAAGGTTGATACTGTTTTTTATTCTGAAATGACTTCCAAACAGCATGAACAGTTCAATAAATCGTTTGTCAAGTCAGTCATTTATCTGGAAAAACATCAGGATAAATCTGGTTATTGGCTGCCTTTGTGGTTTGGAAACCAGCATACGGCCGATCATACAAATCAGGTTTATGGCACAGCTCGTGTGGTTTCTTACCTGAATGAAACCTTGAATTCTCGTTTGGGTGCCGAGTATGAGGTAATCCTGAAATTAATGATCGAACGGGGCTGTCGTTATCTGGCTTCTGTTCAGAATCAGGATGGAAGCTGGGGCGGAGCAAAAAATATTCAGGGAAGTATCGAAGAAACATCCTTGGCTGTAACTGCATTGGTCAGGAATGGATTTCAGGAAGAATGTACTTCAGGAATTAACTGGCTGGCCGAAAAAACAAAATCCGACGGGTTGGTTGCCTCCCCCATCGGATTGTATTTTGCTTCGCTGTGGTACGACGAAGAATTGTATCCGTTAACTGCTTATTTGGAATGTCTGTCGGCAACGACGGAATCTATTTTATCAAAACAACCGCCGGACTTACTTTAATTTCCATCAGAAACCCTTTGCAAACCCCTTTCACTGTTATTTGTTTGCTGATTTCGAGCGCCTTAATAACAGCTTGATTGTCTGAAGCCCAACTGCTGTCGAGCTGACAACTAATCCCTTGCATTTCATCTTCCAAAACCAAAAGTTCGGTTCCGTTCGGAAGTTTGTTTTTTGCTACCAGTTTGCCACTGATTTCAAGAACTTTTTCGCTGTATTTGGTTGTTGCTGCATTTTCTGCTTTCTGGAATTCATCCATTAAACCGGCTGCTCCTACTTTGAATTCGGTTGCCGATTTATTTACATCAGCATGAGGTTTGAAGAACATTTTTAGTCCAATTCCTACACCGATAATTATCATGGCAAGAACAAGTAAGATTGCGTACTTGATTTTCATTTGTATTTGTTTTTGTCTATTGTCCGTATGGCAAATATTCTGCCTTTACAGTCACTTCCATTTCTTTGCCAATCTTATCACGAACAAGAGATGGAATCGCAATGCCATAATCTTCAGGAACCACTTTGAATTTGGAACTTCCGACTAGTTTGCCATTCTCCATTCCGAGGGTTCCGGTAACAGTGATCTTTTTTTCAACTCCATGCACGTTGAATTGTCCGGTAATTTTAATGTTTGCAACCGGAGCTTTTAGCATATCCTTGTTAAATCCTTCAATTTTTCCACTGAATTTTGCTTTAGGGAATTTAGTGCTTTCCATGTAGTTTTCGTTAAAATGCTCTTCCATCAGAGCACGTTTAAAATGGAAAGTCGTCATTATAGACTGAAACACTATTTCGCCGTTGTCAGAATTTAAGATTGTGACGGCTTCGTTGGTTTCTCCAAGAATATCTTCCATGGGAGTAGAGGAATAAAACGAAATGTAGGCGTTTTTGGCTATAAATTTGCCTTGCCCAAATGCGCTGACTGATGAAATCAACAACCCCAGAACGAATATTTTCTTTAGCATACTTTATTATTTTTACTTCTATAACGCAAAAACTCTCGAAATGTTGAATCCAAGATGAATTCCCTTATCCAACCAATTGTCGGTAGTTTGCGGAATGAACGTACCTTCGCGCATTCCCTGTGAATTGGTCAGCATAATCTGGAAAACGTGTCCTCCGGTTTCAATATCGATACCCACAGCAGCTGCGTTATAATATCTTGTTGGAAGAAATTTAGCATTTGGATTGTAGGAGTAATAATACTCGGCGTTAAAAGATAATCGTTTGCTCAATTTGTATCTTGCGCCAGCTCCCATTGCAAAAATATCGTTTTTGTCGAGTTCACTTGGAGTGAAATTGCGATGTATAAATGTTGGAGTAATCTGGAACGAAAAATTATCGTTGAACTTTTTGGCAATTAACAACTGATGTACGTATGTGAGCCGTGAAGTGAAATAGTTTGTCCTTGTTGGATCCTGAAATTTTAAACTATTTAATTCAACAGAGGTAAAATAACTTAAGGAAACAGGCATCCTTTTAGCTCCTGAGGATTGACGGAGTAAACGAAATTTGGCAAAGCTATCGTAAATTTTGTTTTGGCTTCCACGTCCAACTCCAACCATCAACCAATCTTTTATCCCATATTCTAAACTGAAATGAATATAAGACTGATCTAGTCCCCACAGGCCATAGGAGCCATTGTTCAGTGTTCCAAATCGGTGCGAAATGCGGAAATCAAGCTGCTTTTTCTTCATCTGTTCGATGGAATGTCCGTTGATAATGCGCGTTGATTTGAATGTGGCGGTTGCATAGTCAATCGTTGGTTTAGTCTCTGCATTAAGCAAGGCATCCAAATCCTGACTTTGAACGTTTCCTACCAAAAGAACGATAATCAACCCCAAAAGAATAAATCGTATGTTTTTCATAAATCTTAAGTTTAGTTGTTTAACATTCCGTTGTCAATCCATTTCTGTAATTGACTTATTTCGCAGTCGGTCAGTTTTCCTCCACCCTTAGGCATGGCTGAGTAACCACTTAAATGATTGACTGCTCCCATTAATCTGCCACTTGCACTGGATTTAAGATCGGCATAATTCTCTAATATAATTCCTCCTCCTGAACTGGAAGCATTTGAGTTTGAATGGCAAGAAAAGCATGACGCTTGTAGAATTGGTTTAACGGTTCCTGAGAAAGTAACATTGGTAAGGTCACAGGTAGTTGAAATTACAGGATAAAGTTTTTCTGCATTGTCGTAATAGCATCCAGCCATTGTCGCGACAAATATTATTAATAGAATGCTCAGAATTCGTTTCATGTTTTTGGTTTTATTTGTATCCTTGATTAATCCATAATTCGATTTGTCTTACATCGCAAATTGACAGTGAATATGCAGCAGGCATGGCTTTGAACCCGGCTTTTCGCTGCACGGAACCAAGGAGTTTGCCGGTTTGGGTTGCTGCCTGAACATTTGCTGCTGTAAGTAATGTGATTCCTGCTGAGGGGCTGTTTGCTCCATGACATGACACACAGTTCAAATCAATAATCGATTTAATATGGCCGGCATAATCAATCGTACCGGTGGTGTCGCAAGTAGTGGCACATTCTTCGTTCAACCCTCCCCGTTTAATCCAGCTGGAAATGGAATCAATTGCCGTTTTGCTTAAAGGTGAATAAGGTTTGGGAGGCATAAAATTCTCAGAACCGGGATTTGAAGTGATGGAATTATATAACGAGCTTGTTCCCGGACTTCCGGATTTAATCCTTAAAATCGTTTTTGCATATGAACTAAAATCCACTCCTTCTTTGTGGGTAATTGCATCGTGACAACCGGAAACAGCGCAACTACCTATAAGAATAGGCTGAATATCCCGGTTGTAACAAGCCCAGGATGTTCCGGATTTGGTAGTGACAGGACTAGGGTTAGTTCCCGAAGTTATTGGAGTTGTGCAAGTTGTTTCAAGTGCTCCCTGTTCAATCCAAACCCGGATAAGAGTTCTCTTTGCAATTGGTAGAGCATTGTTAGGCGGCATCAAATTTGTTGAACTTATTATTGCCTGATAGGCTTTACTTTTATCAGCATTGCCGGGAGTAATTGATTTCATAATACTTGCATAATCCGTTAAGGATAATCTGCTCGCGCCACCTCCTCCGCTATTATGGCAACCAGTTATTCCGCAACTATTTTGAAAGATTGGCAAAACCTGCTCAGTAAAGCAGATTTGTGTCAATTGATCAGGTGGAATCCCATCGTGTTTACAGGAGTTCATCAAAAACACTGTCGGCAAAATAACCATTGCCAACAGAATTGAAAAATAGACCAGTCGTTTAAATTTCATGATTTTAATATTTAAAGTAGCAGAATGAAAAGTTTTTATGTGGTTTTACCTTTTCCAGAATATGTTATTCTAAACATCATTCCGAGACAAACAACAAATAAAGATGCCGGATTGTTTTATGTTTTTAATAAAACGGCATCATTTTGATGATTTCGTCGTCTGTAGTCAGATATTCTTTCATCAGGTTGGCTGTAAGGCATGAATGTACGGGGATGATTTCAATTAGTTCACCAGGTTTAAAATAATTAAAATCGCGAGGGGTGATTTTTAGTATGCCATGTTCCTGGGAGAGTGAATGTAGATAGTTTCTCTCATCCAGAAGGGTTTTTTTGTCTCCGGTATTGACAATTATTCTTCCAAAAAGTGGTTTGCCATCGATGTTTATGATAGAATCTTTCGCAAAATGGATGGCTCCACCATAAATAACCACTTCGTTTCTTGATGGGTGGGTTGCAACAACGGGGCATACCATCCTCACAGCGATGTCGGTAAGTTTACACACCCCAAGTTTAAATTGCATCAGATCGTAAAACACAAAATTGCCTGGCCTGATTTCGTCCACTCCGTCAAAGTTGTCACAGATACTGCATGATGGTGTATCCCCAAGCGATACAATAAGATCTGGCCATTCGTTTTGATATCGCGATTTTAGCGACTTCATTTTTAAAATTGCATCGAAATGCCTGCTGAAAATGTCGTGGGTCGAATTGGCCTGATAGGTATGACCGGTGTGGGCCAAAAATCCTTTAAACTGAAGTAATGGTGATTTTTGAATGTGTTCGAGCAACTGGTCGATCAATTGTGTCCTATTTGATTCAATTCCGGTACGGCTATATCCTGTGTCAATTTTGATGAAAACACCGGTGTGCCATGTGATTTGTTTCTGAAGCGCTTCAAGCCCTTCAATATTTTCAATTAGTACGTTCAGTTTTATCCTTCCAGCCAGCTCATTGATCTCAGGTATTTCCAGAATGTTAACTGAAAAAGCGATGGTGATATCGTCCCAACCGGCCTCAGCGAAATAATTGGCCATTGTAAATGAAGAAACAGTAATACACTTAACTCCTGCCGCACGGAACCATTCTCCTATTTCTGCCGATTGATGGGTTTTGAAATGGGGCCTGAAATTTAGATTTAAGCTCTCCGCTTTGCGGGCCATTGTTTCAATGTTTCGCAAAGCAGTTTCTTTGTTAAGCAAAAGTGTAGGTCTTGTGATTTCCATTTACGGAATATAAAATACGATTAGGGCATACAATAAACGTTCTAAAATAGATATTCCTATCCAATAATAAAAATATTCAGAAAAAGAAAGGGAGTCAGCTAGCCGACTCCCTTTATATTATTGTCCCATAAGGATCGTTTGTGCCCTGTTCGGGCCAACTGAAGCAATCGTTATTGGCACACCAACTTGTTCTTCGATGAAATTGATGTAGTTGTTGAATTCCTCCGGAAACTCATTTTGATCTGATAATTGAGTCAGATCAGTCTGCCATCCGGGTAATTCGATGTAAACCGGTTTAACCTGATCGTTTAATTCGAATGGGAATTTTTCAGTTATTTCACCGTTTATTTCATAGCCAACGCAGATTTTGATGATTCCAAATTTATCTAAAACGTCTGCTTTCATCATGATTAATTCGCTCACGCCGTTCAGCATGATTGAATATTTCAAAGCAACCAAATCGAGCCATCCACATCGGCGCGGGCGACCAGTTGTAGATCCGTATTCACGACCTACATCACGCATGTTCTGACCGTCAATGTCAAATAATTCAGTAGGGAACGGACCCATGCCAACACGAGTGCAGTATGCTTTGAAAATTCCATAAACATTGCCGATTTTATTCGGCGCGATTCCCAATCCGGTGCAGGCTCCGGCACATATTGTATTAGATGACGTCACAAATGGATACGAACCGAAGTCGATATCCAGCATGGTTCCTTGTGCCCCTTCAGCCAAAACCGATTTATTTTCAATCAGGCTTTCGTTGATCAAATGTTCAGTATCGACTATCTTGAAGCTTTTAAGTATTTCGATTCCTTTCATCCATTCCTGTTCAAGTTCAACAAGTTTGGCAGAGTAATCGTAATGATAATAGTTGTCAAGTAAATCTTTGTGCGCCTGAACTTTCAGGGTGTATTTTTCAATAAAATTCTCAAATAAATCACCAACCCTCAAGCCGTCACGACCGATTTTGTCGCGGTAAGTTGGCCCTATCCCTTTTAAAGTTGATCCGATTTTGGTAATGCCTTTTGCATCTTCCGATGCGGCATCAAGCAACCGGTGAGTAGGAAGGATCAAATGAGCTTTTTTGGAAATATATAAGGTATTGTGCAGATTTACGCCATGCTTGCTAATAGATTCGATTTCTTTTTCGAAAGTAATGGGATCTATAACTACTCCATTACCAATCACATTCAACTTGTTCTCGTGAAAAATTCCTGAAGGGATGGTATGCAATACTTGTCTGAAATTATTAATTTCGAGAGTATGACCAGCATTTGGTCCACCTTGAAACCTTGAAATGACATCATATTTTGGTGTCAGTACGTCAACAATTTTGCCTTTTCCTTCATCACCCCATTGGAGGCCTAACAATACATCTACTTTCATTATATAAAGATTAATAAGAATTGTTCAAACACGATAATCCGCGAAAACTGAACTGTTCTGTTTTCCAATTTTCACGGAATAAGATTGTTTTATCTGAGGGATAAAATTACAAATTTTTTACAGAAGAAAGGTCAAAATAAAGTGTCAAAAGCAGATAGTTTTATCAGCCCTGAATAAATAGTCTGATTTATGAGAATGCTGCTGATTTGCTTTTCTGATCAGTGGTTGATATAATTGCCATATATATATAATGTATGGTGTGATAATTTGAAATCGTTTTCTTGACAAATATCTTCAATAATTTCTCGCAAACGGGGATCAAAAAATTCGGTCAACGATCCAGTGCGAACATCAATCAGATGATCGTGTTGAGGTATGGCAAAGGCTTTTTCAAACTGTGCAATATTTTTTCCAAACTGATGTCGGATGATAAGTTTACAGTCGAGCAGCAAATCCATTGTATTATACAAAGTGGCCCGGCTGACACGATAGTTTTTATTTTTCATTGAAATGTAGAGAGACTCAATAGCGAAATGACCTTCGCGTGAGTATATTTCCTCGAGAATTGCAAATCTTTCTGGAGTTTTCCGGTGTTCATTTTTCTCTAGGTACTCAATGAACATGCGCTTAACAGCTTCTTTTGTTTTTTGGTTATTCATATTTAAACCAATTAAGAATAGAGCCTAAAAGTAATATTTTTTTGAATAGAAAAGAGGGCTCAGGATTTATTGCTGCATTTTTTCAATACGTTCAATTGTGTCTATTCCCTTGATTTTCATTAGTCGGGATATGAGTTCAGTCAAATCCTGAACACTGTGTATATACAAATACAGATCCCCTTCGAAAATTCCGTCATGGGTGTCGAAATGCACAGTACGCATGTTAATGTCGTTTTGCTTTGAAATAATGTTTGTGATTTCATTTACCATTCCCACACGGTCGAATCCGGTAAGCTTAATGCGAGATAGATAGGAGAGTTTTTTGAATTTGGTCCATTCGGCGGTAATTATACTGTCTCCCTGTTGAGACATAATCTTTAATGCCTCTGGACAGTTTCTTTTGTGAATAATAATATGTTCGTCTGCGGAAACATAACCGACAACATCGTCTCCTGGAATAGGATTACAACACTTGGCAAGAGAATAATTTAACTGATCTGGATCTTCTTTTAAAATAAATGGTGCTTTTTTGTCAATCTTGCCCAAAATATTATTGGTATCTTCCTTTTTTGTAGAGAAAGTTAACTTCCAGAATTTTGAAAGCTTATTTTCTCTTCGCGTATGAAGTATTTCGTCTAGATTATCTAGTTCCAGAAATCCCATTCCTATCTGGGCATAAAGTTGTTCTTTATTGGTCAAATTGTAATAACTGCTTAATTTTTTCAGGGTATCTGAGGATGGGGCAATTTTGTGTTTTGCAAGTTGATCTTCAATTATTTTGCGGCCTTGTTCAATATGCTTTTTGCGGTCGAGTTTAAACGACTGTTTTACTTTTGTTTTGGCTTTAGCAGTAATTAATATATTTAACCAACTTAATTGTGGCGTTTGTGTTTTTGACGATAGTACTTCTACCTGATCACCACTTTGAAGTACATATGAAATAGGAACAAGCTTGTGATTGATTTTGGCACCAATGCAATGATTTCCCAATTCACTGTGAATTTCGTATGCAAAATCCAGAACAGTTGCATTTTTAGGTAATGTCACCATTCTGCCTTTGGGAGTAAAAACAATAATTTCAGAAGAAAACAAATTCATTTTAAACTCGTCCAGAAACTCGAGTGCATCCGACTCCGGGTTTTTAAGCATTTCTTTGATTTTCTGAAGCCATTTATCAAGTTCGTTTTCAACGTCGTTGATGTTTTTGTATTTTGAATGAGCTGCAAAACCACGTTCAGCAATCTCGTCCATTCTTTGTGTTCTAATCTGAATTTCAACCCATTTGCCTTGAGGTCCCATAACGGTCACATGCAATGCTTCGTATCCGTTTGCTTTTGGTATCGTAATCCAGTCGCGTATTCTGTCTGGCTTTGGTTTGTAAATATCGGTCACAAGCGAAAGTATATCAAAACATTGTCGTTTTTCAGATACGTTTGGATTGGGGACAAAAACAACCCGGATAGCGAGTAAATCATATACTTCATCAAAAGAGACTCCCTTGGTCTGCATTTTACTCCAAATTGAATAAATGGATTTGAGGCGTTCGGTAATGGTAAACTCAATTCCTTCATTTCTTAATTGTTCTTCGATGGGCCTAATAAATTCTGTTACCAGGTAATCTCGTTTTTCACGTTGGTTTTGAAGCCTAAACTGAATCTGGTTGAAGGCATCCGGATGCTTGTATTTCAAACTTAGATCTTCCAATTCGGATTTGATGACATAAAGGCCGAGCCGATGGGCGAGGGGGGCAAAAATATACAGAGTCTCTGCCGCTATTTTTAATTGTTTGTTTGGCGACATGGAATCAAGGGTTCTCATGTTGTGCAAACGGTCGGCTAATTTTATCAGGATAACCCGAACATCATCCGATAGAGTCATCAACATTTTTCTGAAATTATTTGCCTGTTTGGAGTCTTGCTGAGGAGTAAATTCATCTGTCAGTTTGGTTAATCCGTCAACGATCGAAGCCACTTTTTCGCCAAATAAATTGCTGATATCTTCAAGAGTATAATCGGTGTCTTCAACCACATCGTGCATCAGCGCAGAGATAATAGAAGTCGCGCTTAATCCAATTTCCTCGACCACAATTTTTGCTACCGATAGCGGATGAATTATATATGGTTCGCCAGACTTGCGTTTTACACCGGCATGTGCATTATTGGCAAACTCGAAGGCTTTTTGTATTCTGACTTTTCCTTCTTCCGAAACTTTCCGTTCACAAGCTTTCATCAAGTCATCAAAATAGTCTTGAATTAATCTTTGCTCTGCTTTTGTCTGAAGTTTTGTCATCATACCTTTCTATACCTAACTGATTTGTTCCTGAAAAGTAAAGATAGATTTTTTCTGAAAATATCATCAAAATAGCTCTTTCAGATTTCTTTTCGAATCAAAAGCTTAATGAATAAGATTGTCAGTTAGCGATAATGACAAAACTTACTTTCTTTGGTGAACAGAAAAACATTAAATATTTTTGGGGAGAATGGTTACTCAAATCGCAGACTTTCAATTGGATCAAGTTTAGATGCTTTTTGAGCAGGGTAGAATCCTGATAATATTCCTACAAAAAAGCACAGGATTACTCCAGCAATGATCCAAATCCAGGGTATAAAAAATGGAGTTCCAATCATCATTGCCACGCCGTTACCAGCTAAAATTCCAAATATGATGCCAACAATTCCACCTATCTGTCCGATCGCAATTGCCTCAATCAGAAATTGTTGTTTGACTATTTTTGATGTTGCTCCAATGGCTTTTCGAATGCCAATTTCCCGCGTCCGTTCAGTAACTGATACGAGCATAATATTCATCAATCCAATTGCAGCACCAAACAGAGTTATGAATCCGATGATGGTTGCAACAAGTGTAATATTCTGAATATTCTTTAAAAGGATGTTGACGAGGTTATCACTTTTTTCGATATTAAAATCGCTTTCATCTGTAGGATCTAAATTTCTGATTACCCGAAAGGCTCCTTCAGCCTCTCCAATAGCTGGCTCAACCAATTCAGTATTGTTTACTTTTATCTGAATTGAAAAATTCATTTGTGGCCGGGAAAAGTAGCTTCTGACATTGGTGTAAGGTAGCAAACAAAGCTGATCGCTTCCAGACCCAAACCCAGTTCCTTTTGATTTGAGTACACCAATAACACGGTACTTTCCACCTCCGATGCTGATTATTGTTTGCAACGGGTTTCCTCCATTTTTGAATAACTTTTTTAATACACCATCTCCTATGATCGCAACATTTTTCCCGGTAATGATTTCGTCTTCGGTAAAATTACGACCCAAACGTATTTCATTTCCTGATGTAAACAGGTAATTTTCATCACTTCCCTGCACTGAAATATTTGGGTTCGATTTCTGTGATCCATATTTGACTGTTGCAGTACCAGTTGCCATTGTTGAAATAGAAACCGATGATGGGAAAACATATTTTTCCTTAAATTCTTTGGCCTGATAATAATTGATGTATGAATAGTTTTTGGTTCGATACCGATTATCCCCAACTTGAATTCGCATTCCTCTTGAACTGATTGTAAACGTATTGGCACCCATAAAAGTGAACTCTTTGGTGATAGAGTTTTTTATCGAGTCGATTGCAGTCAGAATTCCAACCAATGCAGTAATTCCTATTGCAATAATCAATACAGTTAAAACCGTTCGCAACAGATTACTTCGTATTGATTGCAAGGCTATCTTCAGATTTTCAAAAAAAAGCGTTCCTAATCTCATATGGCATTTATTTGATATGCTTTTAATTGGTCACACAAGTTCTGAAATAATTACATTATAAGCAGACCCCTTCACTGTATTGTCGGGTTAATAATATTCGAGTATTGGCGTTCAATATTTAACGACCAATTGTAGTAATTATTCGATTGTTCAGATACCCTTAGAAGCAGAGTTTTTAAATTGAATTGTTATTGACTTGAAAAACAGATTGATGTGTGCCTATTTTGTTGATTTTAATATTTTTTAACATTTCCAAACCAACCTTTTATTGGTCGGTTCGTTAGAAACGTTGCTGTTTGACTTTATTTTGATGTAGATATTGAGAATGTTCAATCCTAATTTAAAGTTTTATTTATGATCTGTATATTCGAAATTTCATCTTCAGAAATTCTTGATTTTAAGAGATTTATTCATATTGATGTTGAGCAAACTTTTGAAGATCTTCATCAGATAATACAGCGAACCTGCAATTTTGACCACTCACAATTAGCCTCATTTTTCCTTACAGATGATTTGTGGAGGAAGAATATTGAAATAACCTCTTTGGATTCAGGCAAACCTGGAGCGAAGTTGATTAGCATGAGGACAACAAAACTGGATAACTACCTTTCAGAATCAGGACAAAAACTGATTTACATTTTCGATTATTTTAATGACCGTTTTTTATATTTAGAATTAAAGGAGAAACTTATGAAAACTGATTTGAAAGAACCATTCGTTGCTTACGAAAAGGGTGATGCCCCTTCTCAATTTCTCATAAATGATCTTGATATTGCCGATGTCGATGTTATGGATATTGATGATTCATTCAAGAGTTTCGGTGAGCTGGAGGATTATTTTGAAATTTATGGAGAAATGGATGTTTAAACAAATGGGAACTTAAGATCTTCTTCTTTTCTCTGATTCATTGCCTATCTTTGTTGTTAATATAAACAATAAGGATGAATACTTTAATTGTAGTATTGGGGCCTACTGGTGTTGGAAAATCTGATATCAGCATTCAACTTGCAAAATTTTATAAGACTGATATTATTTCAGCCGATTCAAGACAGTTGTTTCGTGAACTTTCTATAGGAACTGCGGTACCTAACAAGAGTGATCTGAAATCAGTTTGTCATCATTTCATTCAATCCCGATCTATACATGATTATTATAATGTAAGCGAATACGAAACGGAGGCTCTTGAACTCATCAATTATTTATTTAAAACAAAAAATCCCTTGATCCTTGCTGGTGGATCGATGATGTACGTTGATACCATTTGCAAAGGTATTGATGATATTCCTACAGTTTTTCCTGAAATCAGGAAGAAGGTAATTGAATGGTACGAAGAACACGGTCTGGAGAAATTGAGACAAAGACTTTTGACATTGGATCCTGAATATTATCATATTGTTGATTTGAATAATCCGAAACGTTTATTGCACGCTGTCGAAGTATGCCAAATGACTGGTAAAACATTTACTTCCTTCAGGAAAAATACCGTTAGAGAAAGGCCTTTCAAAATAATCAAAATAGGAATTAACCAGAATCGCGAAATCCTATATCAAAGGATTAATCAACGTGTTGACCGAATGATGGAAATGGGTTTGCTTGAAGAAGCAAGAAGTGTTTATCAGTATAAAAATCTGAATTCCTTAAACACGGTAGGTTATAAAGAATTGTTTGCCTACTTTGATGATCAATGCTCCTTAGCAGAGGCAATAGACCTAATCAAACGGAATTCGCGTAAGTATGCACGAAAGCAGCTCACATGGTTTCGAAAAGATGTTGAAATTCATTGGTTTGAGCCTGAACAAATTCAGGAGATTATAACCTTTACAAGCAGATTATTATCTGACTGAAATAAACATCTGGCTCTACCTCTTAGTTTTATCTTGAGCTTTTAATTTTCTCTAATGGTTTCAATGAATCTATATTTGAGATGTATTTCGACCAAATCTTTAAATCATGATGATTTTACTTTCCCAATTGATAAACATGTTGCACTTTTGCTGAAACAATATTTAATCGGGCATTCTTGAAAACAATAAAAATCATTGGCCCTGCATACCCTTATCGGGGTGGAATTGCCACAACGAATGAAAGGTTGGCTCAGGAGTTTATTTCGATGGGCTTTGAGGTTGATATTGAAACATTTATTGTTCAGTATCCTTCTTTTTTGTTTCCGGGGAAAACCCAGTACAATTTAAAACCGGCTCCTGAAAATTTGAATATAAAGCGGACAATCAATTCTATAAATCTGCTCAATTGGTTGAGTGTTGGTAAACGCATTCGATTTGAAAAACCTGATTTGGTTATTATCCGGTATTGGTTGCCTTTTTTGGCACCATGCTTGGGAACCATCGCCGGACTGATTCGAAAAAATCAACACAGTAAAATTATTTGCCTGGCAGATAATATCATTCCACATGAACATCATCCTGGTCATCGTTTGCTTACCAATTATTTTATTCAACGAATTGATGGATTGATCGCAATGTCGGAAAGTGTATTGATTGATGCCAGTACTTTCAGGAAAAATTTATCACTGGGATATTGTCCTCACCCAATATTCGACAATTATGGAGAAAGACTATCTTTTGAAGTTGCTAAACAAAAGCTAAAGCTTGATAACAATATTAATTACATACTTTTCTTTGGGTTTATCCGCGATTACAAAGGACTTGATTTGCTTCTGAATGCCTTTGCTGATAAAAGATTGAGGAAATTTCCGCTAAAACTGCTGATCGCAGGTGAATATTATTCAAGCCCGGAACCTTATCTGGAATTGATCCGAAAGAATAATCTGGAAGCCTTGATTGAACTGAGAACTGAGTTTATTGCGGATGAGGAAGTAAATCAGTATTTCAGCGCTGCTGATATGGTTGTTCAACCTTATAAAAGTGCTACTCAGAGTGGTGTTACGCAAATTGGATATCATTTTAATAAACCTATGCTTGTTACAAATGTTGGAGGTTTAGCTGAAATTATTTCTGATGGGAAAATAGGATATGTTGTTGAACCAGAAAGTCAAAAGATCGCAGATGCATTGGTTGATTTTTACGAGAATAAACGGATGTGCGAATTTGAAATAAATATTGTTGAGGAAAAGAAGAAATTCTCATGGGCCAATATGGTCAACGCTTTTTTATCAGTTTACAGTAAAACAAATAAATTGAAATGATTATAAAACGTATTCAACAATCGATTGACCTGAAGAAGAAGATAATTAACGACACGTTTCTCCTTAGCCAAATTGAGGAAGCCGCCAGGTTGATTGTGCAAGCATACCGGTCCGGCAATAAAACGCTTTTCTGTGGAAATGGTGGTAGTGCTGCAGATGCGCAACATCTGGCAGCTGAGCTTTCAGGTAAATTCTATATAGACAGACTTCCGATTCATGCTGAAGCCTGTCATGTGAACAGCTCATTTATGACAGCGGTTTCCAATGATTTTAGTTTTGAGATGGCTTATGCCCGTTATATCAGGGCTGTTGGGAAAAAAGGTGACGTTCTGGTTGCTATTTCTACCTCAGGGAACTCTGAAAATGTATTTAGAGCAATTTGTCAGGCAGAAGAAATTGGGTTTTCTTGTATCGTTTTATCAGGTTCAACAGGTGGTAGAATTGCAGAAAAGGCAACTGTTTTGATTAATGTACCTTCAGATGATACTCCAAGAATTCAAGAGCTACACATAATGATTGGCCACATTATTTGTGAAATAGTTGAAACTGAATTGTTCGGTTAGGATATGGGCTAAGCCCTATGCTTAATTGATACTCATGTTCGTTCGCTAAAGCGGAACGGAAAAGTATAAAATAAACTTCCGGGCTTTAACCCCAAATATTAAACAAAAAAAGGCAGTCCTTTCGAAATGCCTTTTTTATTGTATGTATTTTTTAAAATTATTTTACAGAATCCATATATTCGATCAATTCAACAACTTTAGTTGAGTACCCCATTTCGTTATCGTACCATGAAATTACTTTAACGAAAGTTGGGGATAACTGGATACCAGCCTTTGCATCGAAAATTGAAGTACGGGTATCACCTAAGAAGTCGGTTGAAACTACTTCGTCTTCAGTATAACCCAAAACACCTTTTAATTCGCCTTCTGAAGCAGCTTTCATAACAGCACAGATTTCGGCATAAGAAGTTTCTTTTTTCAAACGAACAGTTAAGTCAACAACTGAAACGTCTGGCGTAGGTACGCGGAAAGCCATACCGGTTAATTTGCCATTCAATTCAGGAATAACTTTACCTACAGCCTTAGCAGCACCAGTTGATGATGGGATGATGTTCTGAGCTGCACCGCGTCCGCCTCTCCAGTCTTTTCCCGAAGGACTGTCAACAGTTTTTTGAGTTGCAGTTGTTGCATGAACAGTTGTCATCAATCCTTCCAGAATTCCAAAGCTGTCATTCAGTACTTTAGCGATAGGAGCTAAACAGTTAGTTGTACATGATGCATTTGAAACGAATGTCATATCCTTGGTGTACGACTTGTGGTTTACACCCATAACGAACATTGGAGTATCGTCTTTTGAAGGAGCTGAAAGGATTACTTTCTTGGCACCACCATCGATATGACCCTGAGCTTTGGCTTTTTCGAGGAACAAACCAGTTGATTCAACAACATATTCAGCACCAACTGCACCCCAGTTGATATCAGCAGGGTTGCGTTCTGCAGTAACACGAATGGTTTTTCCGTTTACAATCAATTGACCGTCTTTAACTTCAACAGTACCTTTGAATTGTCCGTGTGTAGAATCATATTTTAGCATATATGCCATATAATCTACATCGATAAGGTCGTTGATAGCAACAACTTCTACATTTTCTTTAGCTACTGCGACGCGGAAAACGAAGCGTCCGATACGACCGAAACCGTTGATACCGATTTTAATTTTTGACATCGTTAATAAATTTAATGAATGTATAAATGAATAATGTTTATTTTTTTGAAGACCTTTCTTAATTAGGCCATACAAAATAAATACTTAAAATCAGAAACTTCAAATTTATTTCAGCAGATAACATCTTTTTAGGTCGGGTTTAATTTTTTATTAATGTTGAAGGAGATAAATCTGAAAACATAGGAAAGCAATTGAAGACTTTTTCTTTTTACTTTGCATCCTGAGTTACTTCTTTTCCCCTATTTGTTCTCTCCCAGAATTAGAAATCCCCTTATAATTGGCCATATAAAATCAAATATTCAATTCTCAGTGGCTTTAAAATCGTTTATTTCCCTTGAACATAAAGCGTTACAGGCTATTTCAGGCATTAGTCGAATCACTAACCTGGGGAAAATTATAAAATTGGGTTATGAATTTATCAATTTATGGTTTTTTTGTCCATAATATTTTTGCTTTTCTCTTTACAGTGCTTATTTTCGTTATTGCGTTTAGCTCATGTTTATAAAAGTTATTAACCTATTCACTTTTCGGTTTCGGAGGATAGATTTTTTTTGTTAATATGTTTTTTCTATTGAGTTACATGGTATAATAAAAAAACTTAACTTTCAACTCGCAAAATTGTATCTATTGATCAGTTTGTTGAGAAATAAGATTTTTAGTATTAAATATATATTAAGGTGTGTTTTAAGTCTGAATTTAACAGGCAATTTCTGTTTTGAACTCTTAAATGATAAATATTTCTAAAAGATAAGGTATGAGTTGTTTCAGTTTTGACTCAGGATAAGTGAAATCCTTGCAAATGCCAACAAACAATATAGATGTAGCAGATAAATTTTTTATTTTTATCTGACTATATTGTTGTACATTGGCGATAATTTTATACGTTTGCATTGTATAATTTCTAATTTAACGCTGTTTAATCAACGAAAAAAACAAAAATGAATTATAAAATTCAATCAATCAATCAATTAAGTTCAATTAAAAAACAAATGCTATGAGAAAATCATTTACACAGCTTTTTGGATTTTTACTATTGAGCGTTATGATGTTGTTCACTTCCGGGCTTTATGCCCAGGAGTCGCAATCTACGGTAGAGCTTTATGCTGGTTCCGTTGACCAATGTTATAATGTTACCAATAGTTACACCAGTACAATCAAGGTGAGAGATTTTATTAAAATGAAGAGTTTCAGACTCACTTTGAATTTCAACAGAACGAAATTCCAGTTTGATGCTGTTGGTGCTCTTGCTAATGCAAACCCACTATTAAGTAGTGCGGTGACTTACACTGTTGATACAACAGATCCTATTATAGGGAAAGTTGTATTTTCATGGACTAACCCAACTGAAGTTACTATTGGTGACAATGTTACCGGTGGTACAGGTCTTTTTGATTTGAAATTTAAGATTTTGAATTTCCCGAACAATGAAGGCATTGACTTGTTCAATTCAGCTCTTACCTGGGATGTTCCAAATTGCAGATTCTTTTATGCAGCAAATTGGGATGGGGCAAGTTACCAGGTTGAAACTACCCAGTTTTACAATGGTACACTGAATGTACCGGTTAATTACACTAGTATTGCATACACAGTTACTCCTGCTACTTGTGCAGGATCAACTGCTACTATTAACGTTACCAGCCCAGCTTCTGCCGGAATGAAGTATTATTTTAATGGTTCTGTTACCGGATCTGTTTCTGGAACTGCTGATGCTACTGCTCCTTCAACTAATACTGTATTTGTTGTTGATGCAAATGGATGTAGATCTCATTTATTTACCATTCCGGTAAGTGCACCAAGTCCAATAAATTTTGTTGATGTTACACATGAAGATCCATTGTGCTTTAATGACAATGGTGAGATTACATTCCAAATTTCTGGTGGTACTGCTCCTTATACCTATTGGGTAGTTCCTGCAGCAAATTACGCTCAATTCCTTGCTGATTTGAATACCTCAGGCGGAGTTACATCTCTTCCTGTATTTACTCCATTTAAGTATTCTAATTTTCAGGTATTGAAACCTGCAGGTAGTTATAAAGTTGCTGTAAACGATGGCAACGCTTGTCTTGATTTACGCCAGGCTGCCAATTGGAAAGATGTAACTATTGTTGCGGTAACTGCTCAGATAACTTATTCCGCAGTTGCTGTAAATAATACATGTAATGGTTATACCGATGGTTCAATAGCAGTTTCTGCTGTTGCTGGTGGAACAGGATCTGTTTATACCGCTACTATCGATGGTATTCATTGGTTTGCAACTCCTTATACATTTACTGCACTTGCTGCAAAATCATATTCTGTAAGCGTTAAGGACGTTAATGGATGTACTGTAACAAAAGCCGTAGCAGTAACTCAACCAGGTGCTATTGTATTTTCTAATACAGTCACTTACACTGATGCATCTTGTGCCTTAGGTACAACTGGTTCAATTTCAATTCCTACTGTAACTGGCGGAACAGCCCCTTATACATTTGCTGTTGCATTAGCAGGTTCTCCTATTCCTACAACGGGTTGGGTTGCTGCTGCTCCCGGAACAATAAGTGGCTTAGCAGTTAATTATTACAGCGTTTGGGTTAAAGATGCTAATGGTTGTGTTCAGGCATTCGCTAATCAGGATCTTAGTGGTAACATTCTACCAATTCAGGCTCCTGGTGCATTAACATTTACTACCAATGCTGAGGTTGTTGGTTTTGTAGATGTTTCATGCTACAATGGTGACTTTACTCTTGCTGTTACTGCCGCCGGTGGTGTAGCTCCTTATACTTATTCATTTGATGGCGGAGCATATTCGTCAACGAGTACTCTTGCTTTAACTGCACTTACAGTAAATAGAACCGTTGCAGTAGCCGTTAAGGATTTCAATGGGTGTATTACTAGTCGTTCGATAATAGTAGATGTACCTACCCAATTATCCATTTACTCATTAGCAGATCCTTTGTCTCCAACCTGTCCAGGTGGAACAGACGGACGTATTACTGTAAATGCTGTTGGTGGTAATACAGCTACAGCTTCTTATCAGTACTCAACTGACAATATTACTTTCTTTTCAAACAAAGTTTTAGCTTTACCTGAAGGTGCTACTACCGTTTACGTTAAAGACGCCAGAGGTTGTATTGCTTCTAGAACTGTGACTATTCCTGCATTAACTCCCAGTGTTTTCGATGCAGCTCCTACTGGATTGATTCAGTGTAACGGAAATACTACCACACAAGGTATAGCTATTACAGGTTTAACCTGGCAAGCTGGTCGTATTCTGCAGTACTTTGTTTCAGGTACTTCTTCATCTGTTTTCACTACAGGTTCTATTTTTGTTCCTGCATCTGTAAATGGAGTTTTACCTACACTTTCTGTTGTTTCAACTAAATTTGGAGCTGGTACCTATTATATTGGTGCCCGTGATCAATATGGTTGTACATCAGCTATCAAAACAGTAGTATTCCTTCAGAATCCTGCTTTGCAGCTTGCAAGTGTAACCATGACTCCTGCTAAATGTGCAACTTTGTTTGGTGGCACTTTGACCATTAATACTACAGGTGGTAATGGAAACCCATCTTATGCCATTGTAAATAATTTTCTTGCAATCAGCAATTTGACTTTAGGAGATTTCCAGGCTGTTGAAACATACGATCCTTTAACCAAAATTGGGAAACAAGTTATTCAGGCTCTAAGAGGAACTTACTATGTAGTACTTCGCGACATTTGTGTAACCGACAATTCAATTTTTTCTGGTCCTTGGATTGTTGAAGGTTTTAAACCAATCGCATTGAATGAAGTAACTTCTCCTGTAGTTAAGGAGGATATTACCTGTCACGATGCCAATAATGGTACTATTACCGTTACAGGTGTTACAGGTGGTGAACCTGGGGGATATACAGGATATGTCTCAACTGCTGGTTATACTTATAAATTGTATATGACCGGTGCACCTGATGTTTTGAAAGCAACCAATACAACTGGTAAATTTACTGGTTTATTAGCTGGTACCTACTATGTGACAATTACTGATGTTACCAACTGTCCATTGTATAAAACATCAACTAAAACAGTTGTTAATCCTACTACACTGACAATTACAAATGTAGATGTTAAACACTTTACTTGTGCAACTGCAAACAATGGTATAGTTAAAGTTACTGCTACTGGCGGTACTGGTGCATACTGGCTTGCTGTAAATGCTTCAGTGAATGGAACAGGAAATGATATTAAGGATAGTGACTGGCTTGCTTTCCCAACATTAGATCCTACTACAAAGCCTTATGTTGCTACCAGTGCTGGTGTGCATAAATTCTATGTGAAAGATGCTAACGGTTGTTTGGCTGCGCCAGTTACTGTTACCGTTTTGGCACCAAAAGTGATCACTCCGGTTGTTGCAGTCAATACACTTGTTACATGTACCGGTGGATCTGATGGTTCTGTTGACATTAATGCAACAGGCGGTTTCGAAACTACTACTCCATCTTTCATACATACTTATTTGTTCTCTTTAAATTCGGACTTCACCGGAGGTTTAGATAAAACAAATCCAACGGGTATATTTACCGGGCTTGCTGCAGGAACTTATACGGTATATGTAAAAGCTACAAATACACCTTCAGTTGTTACTACAGTTTTACCTCCTGCTACCTTTACTTATCCGATGGTGGCCTGTACTTACCAGTTAACCTTTAAAGTTGATGAACCAACACAGTATTCATATACTGGTAAAGTTATCAAACATGTAGCTTGTAAAGGTTCTAATGAAGGTGAATTAGACGTAACAGTTGTTAGTGGTGGTACTCCTTTTACAATGACTACCGGGGCTGAATACGATGTACAATTGACCACAACTGCCAGTCCGATTGTTTTACCTGGAAGTTGGACGAGAACAACTGGAAAAGTTGCTAAATTCACCAATCTGCCACATGCTATTTACAGCGTTTGGATTAGAGATGCCAATCTTTGCCAGATGCCTACAGGTATTGAACCATTGCCAGTACCAGTTCCGATTGATTATGTATGGCATAAAGTTGCTTCATGGGAAGTAATGGAACCTGGAACTGCTCTTACTGCATCTGTTACATGGATCAATGATGTAACCTGTTTTGGTGGCAACGATGGTAAATTTACTGTTACTGCTTTAGGTGGTGATGATGGTTTTGGTAATACTGATACATACAAATATGCAGTTAAGCCATCAGTTTTACCGGCACATGTATTCGCTCCTGATCCACTTTCTCCAGAATGGCAAACTTCGAATGTATTCGATAAGGCAACTGCTGCTACCTGGATTGTATGGGCAATGGTCGTTCACGATGACGGTACTTATTGTATCGTTGGTGGAGAAGGTACAGGAACTCCTGTTGACGAATGGCGTGTTCAGGTTAGGCAACCTCAACAGGTAAAATTCAATGACTTAACTTCTAGTGAAGCTCTTTGTTTTGGTTCTGCTACAGGAAAAGTTATTGTGAGTGGCATTATTTCTGATGCTGGCGCTCCCTATACTTTTAATATTAAAGGAACTGATGCTGCAGGAAATGCTGTTGACTTAAATTATTCTACAGTAATTGCAGTAGCGGGTGTTTATACACTTGGTAGTGTTCCTGCTAGTATAACCAAGCATGTCGAACCTTCTCCAATTGATGTTCACAATGCATATACAGTAAAAGTAACTGACAAGAACGGTTGTTTCAATACTAAAACTGTTGTTGTAGAGCAGAATCCTGAACTTCAGGTTACAATTGTAAAAGCTGATGGTGCTTTCATTTGTCCTGGTGACAATAATGGAGTAATCGAAGCCAGAGCAACTGGTGGAACAAATTGGAATTTACTGGCTCCAACTAGTTATTCATATCAATTGTATAGAAATGGTGTTGTATTTACTGCATGGCAGAGTATTCCATCATTCATAGTTGAAGTTGGTTATACATGGAAAGTTGAAGTAAAAGATGGTAACGGTTGTTTGAAAAGTGATGAAAAAATCATTAACAAACCACTTGGTGTTACTGCTACTTTAACAGAAACTACTTGTTATGGTGATGCTAAAGCTTCTGTAATAGTTAAAGCAGTAGGTGAAGCAGATCGTACGTTATCAGTACGTTATCGCTTAAATACTGATTCTTATGGAAGTACATGGACTAGTTTAGATAGTAATAACCAGCTTGTTATTAAAGATTTGATGTTTGCAAATGTTACTGAAACTGAGAACTTCTATTATTTCCAGTTCAAGGATTCACGTGGTTGTATGACAGCTGAAATTAAACATTCATTTGTACCAACGCAGCATCCTCTTGAAGCTACTGTTGTTCAGGCAACTGATCAATTGAGTGCAAGTCTTACAATTACTGGTGGTATATCTCCATATACTTATCAGGTTGGTAGTGGTGCAATGGTTACTTTACCAGTTGATGGTAATACTTTCCAGGTTGTTGAATTGAAAGCTCCTGCTACAGTTGTTACAGTATATGATTCTCATGGTTGCTTTGTTGCAAAATCAATTGTTGTTGATCCTATCGCTGTTACTGCAGTTCCTGCTCCAAGTAATAATCAGGAAACTACATTTAGTGTTGTACTGACTTTCAATCGTGCCGTAACTGTTGCTGCCGGTGATATTACCGGAGGTACATTTACTCCAGGAACTGGTAAAACATTTACGGTAGCTATGGCTGGTGCTGACCTTGCCAGTCTTCCATTGGTTTTGAAAAATACCATTAAAGATGCTGCTGGAAATACATTTGCAGGTAAAACATTTACTTATAAAGTTGGCGATCATGTTGCTCCTACTCTTGTTGTAACTCCTCCTACTACTCCTGTAGGTACTATATTTACTGTGGGCTTGGCTTTCAGCGAAGCAGTTAGTGGAGTGCTAGATGGTGTAACTGTAACCGGTGGAACATTAACCGATGTTAGTGCAGCTCCTGGAGGTCAATTTTATACTCTATCTTTTTCTTCAACAGAACAAAAATTAGTTACTATCGTTATTTCCAATGCTATCAAAGATTTGTCGCTCAACATGAATCCATTTGCTGGAGTGACCTTGACTTACACAACTGGTGACTTCACTGCACCAGAATTGGTTGCTTGGACTCCTACTATTGATGATGTGTTAGCTAACAATCATCCTACTTTCAAAATGACTTTCAGCGAAAATGTTAAGTTGGGTGCTGGTGGTAACTTGGTTGTTTACAAGTTGAACACTTTTATTCCTGCTTTAACTATTCCAATTACTGCTGATATGATTGTCGGTAAAATTGTAACTATTAACTATACAACAACTAGTGGTCTTGACAAAAATATAAGATACTATGTATTAGTTGATGGTACAGCTATTACTGATATTGCTGGTAATGCATTTGCCGGTGTGAGCGACCCTGCTGCATGGACCTTTAAAACAGGACCTGTTTTCGCAACACCAAACATACCGGAAATTGGTTCTCTCAAGTTTAAGGTTTATCCAAACCCATTTGTTGAATATGTTATTGTTGATAATGCTTCCAAACTTTCTAAAGCCGTTGTTACAAACATCGCTGGTCAGGTTGTGAAAGAAGTTGTTAATCCAACTAGCAAAATTCAATTAAACGAACTGCGTAGTGGTATTTACTTTATCTCTCTGTATGACATGGATAATGTAATTGCTAAAACTGCTAAGATTGTTAAAAGGTAATACCGAATTGATTGATTAAAAAGGGGAAGCTTGAGGGCTTCCCTTTTTTATTTATATAAAGTTTAAAATTAATTGTGTTTATATTTTTATTTACATGGAGTTACTGAATAATCATCGGTCTATACGTAAATATCTTCAAAAAGAAATTGCTAAAGGTATTCTGCATGAGATATTGGAAAGTGGCATCAGGGCTTCAAATACTGGTAACATGCAACTTTATAGTGTAATTGTAACTAGAGATAGTAGAAGGAAAAGGTTGTTAGCTCCTTTTCACTTTAACCAACCTATGGTTTTAGAAGCACCTGTATTATTGACGATTTGTTTCGATATCAACAGGTTTTATAAATGGTGTTTAGTAAGCAATGCTGTAGCCGATTACAAAAATCTTTTGTGGTTGCTAACCGGCACTATAGATGCTTCTATTTTTGCTCAAAATATTTGTATTGCTGCAGAGAATCAAGGATTAGGGATATGCTACCTGGGAACAACCCTTTATAATGCTCCTGAAATTAGTACGATTTTAAATTTACCTGTAGGTGTTCTGCCGATTACAGCTCTGACAATCGGTTATCCTGAAATTATTCCGGAACAAACTGATCGGTTGCCTTTAGGTGCGGTTGTACATTATGAAAAATATACTGACTATACTGAATCTAGTATAAAGGAGATATACAGGGTTAAAGAAAACCTTGAGGTTTCCATAAAATATATGGATGAAAATGGGAAAGAGAATCTTGCCAATGTTTATACGGAAGTTCGTTATAAAGAAGCAGATAGCATATATTTCTCAAATAAATTGAAGAAGATGTTGATTGACCAAGGTTTCAACCTTGATTAATGTCAGTATCAGATTCGATCCAATCGTTTGATAAGCTTCTGATAATAATACCTTATTGGGTTTTGATATTTTAGTTGCTTCCATGGACGGCTACTGTGGGGTTTGTGCAATACGTCCATAGATATTATCAAGTAATTATTTAAGCCAAGCAGAATAGATTTTCTTGAGATTGAGACATCGTACCAATGTTTTTCGATTGAAAGTGATTTGAAGTCATATTGCTTTAGCAATTCTATAGTAAGTAAAGTGCAGCAAAAGCTCAGGCTGTGTCTGGTTCTTACAATATCTTTTTTTACCGATTTAAAGTTTAGATAGGGAAAGTTTATTTTCCCTTCCATATTTTTAGTGATTGCAGCAACCATTCCACAACTGCCCAATTCATTTGAATAGCGGATTAATTCTTTGAGAGTATCTGTTTTTACTTCTACGTCAGATTCTACAATAATCAATGGTATATTCAGTTCAAGCGCTTTTTTCTGCGCCATTTGCAAAACCAGCCTGTAATTAGGTGACAGAGTATCTGTAATTTCCGATAAATTAATCAGTTCAAAATTGTATTGACTTCGGATCTGTTCAAGTTCTTGAGTGGTTTCCTCAGTACTGAAATCGTTATAAATACGATATAAAAATTTCCCATTTGATTGATGGATACTACGAATAGTCTCAATTGTTGTTTCCAATGAGTCTTTTACCGGCGTAATAACAAGTGCTTCGTACATAGAAGTTTAAACTTTCAATTGTGCTTTTTATTATTTTTGAGTATCGTTGAAATACAGGCCAAATTTTTCGCCAAGCTCTTTTAAATCAATTACGACCTGCTCGTGCAAAGGTATTCCATTTTTCTTCCTTTCTACGGTTAATTCTCGCTCAGGATCACCTGGAATAATTACCCGATTAAGCTCTGAGATTGGTTCTGCATTTCTGAAAGTCCAAATCCAATTATCCATGTGGGCCTTAAATTCTGATGCCGGACGGAATGCATCGATCCTGATAGCTCCAAGAAAATGTCCAATACCATTGCCTACCGGGTTTGCAGGTGGTTCTAGAAATGGAACGAATGGTGGAACCCATGGCCCATAATTTGCGCCTGAAAGTATTGCCGAAAAAATGTCAACCATGGCTCCTAAACAATAACCTTTGTGTCCACCGTGTTCGCGATCCCCTCCTAATGGTAACATCGATCCACCTTTCCGTAGAGAAAAAGAATCTGTAGTTGGATGTCCATCTTTGTCCTGAGTCCATCCTAGTGGGGCATTTTCTCCTTTCCTTTGAAGTACTTCCAATTTTCCGTTTGCGACAGTGGTTGTTGCCATATCGATTATAAAAGGAGGTTCGTTCAATGCCGGAATAGCAACTGCAATTGGATTAGTTCCCAGAAATCGGCTTTTTGAAAAAGTTGGGGCAACAAGTGGGCTTGCGTTTGTCATTGAAATGCCGATCATGTCATGCTCAAGTGCCAACATTGCGTGGTAACCTGCAATTCCGTAATGATTCGAATTTTGAACAGCAACCCATCCCGTTCCAGCAATTTTTGCTTTTTCAATTGCAATTTTCATTGCATGTGGTGCCGTTACCAGCCCTAAACCTAAATCACCGTCAAGAACTGCTGTACTCGGCGTTTCGTGGATGATTTTCATTTCTGGCGTGGCATTCAATCGTTTTAGTTCCCAAAGCCTGACATAGCCGTTTAAACGGGCAACACCATGGGAGTCAACGCCCCTTAAATCTGCCTGATTTAAACAATCGGCTGCGACTAATGCCTGATCATCAGGGCAGCCCATGCGCTTAAATATCTGAAACGTATATTCTTTAAGATAATTTGAATTAAAGTTTATCATGAAAAAATTATAATTTTTTATTGAAATCTCTTGCCGAAGCTTGATTGGTTGGCATAATCAGTATGTCGTCAATGTTTACATGCGCCGGACGAGTAACGACGAATAAAATGGTTTCAGCAATATCTTTAGCTGATAGTGGTGTAAATCCTTTGTAAACCTGCGCCGCCTTTTCTTTATCTCCTCTAAACCGTACCAGGGAAAATTCAGTTTCAACAGCACCTGGAGCGATTGATGATACTTTTATTCCTGAAGGCATGAGTTCAATCCTCATCGCTTTAGTTATTGCCGCTACGGCATGTTTTGTTCCGCAATAAACTGATCCGTTTGGATAAGCCTCTTTCCCGGCAATCGAAGTAATATTAATAATGTGCCCGCTTTGTCTTTCAACCATCCAGGGAGAAACTATTCTGGTGATATACATTAATCCTTTGATATTTGTGTCGATCATGGTATCCCAATCGTCGATATCTGCCGAATTTACGGGTCCCAACCCTGCCGCCAATCCTGCATTATTTAAAAGAACATCAATGGCTCTCCATTCTTTTGGAAGGGTTATTAGTGCTTTTTCAACTTCCGATCTTTTTCGAATATCGAAGTTTAAAATTTGAACCTTACAGCCAAAATTCGACTCCAATTGCGTACTAATTGTTTCAAGTTGTTCTTTTCTACGTCCGGTAAGGATTAAATTATAATTGTTTTGTGCGAGTAAAAATGCTGTTTCGCGACCGATTCCTGATGTGGCTCCGGTAATCAAGGCTATTTTCTGATTCATTGATTATATGTGTTAATATAAGTGCCAAAATTAAAAATAGTTGAAAACTTATGGAATAACAAACTACTTAATTAATTTTGTTTCTTCATTTTTAATGAAAACTTACAATTTATGATCGAGCAAAAAGAAGAAATCAGGGAGTTTACGATTGATCAAATTCCAGAGGAACAAGATATTCAGGATATTGTATTTAATCTGATGGCCGATCCAAATCTGGCTCCGATTAATTATTTTAACGACTTTAGTGAAGAAGCGGTTGATATTTCGTCGATGTCGAACGAAGAAACAGATGAAACGGGTATTTTTTGTTCTGAAAATGGACAGATGATGGCGATGACTACACATGCTTTGCATCACCATCTTGAATTTGATCCAAAAAAGGCTACTGAAATGCTGATAGCTCGTGCTGTCCGTAAAATGATTTGTTTTGGTGCAGTTCCTGAGGCCGTTAGTGCATTTTTGTACCACATCAATATAGCAGACCCAAATGGTCAGTTTATTGCTTCAGGAGCGAAGAATGGATTGGTGAATGCATGCAATAAATTTGGCATAAAACTTACAGACAGAAAAATTAGATTTGATTACTTTACCGCCCATGGGCCGGTTTATCCGACAATAATTATAAGTTTAATGGGCTCGGTTCCTGATAAGGAGAGAATTCTAACACATAGTCTCAAGAAAAAAGGGCACAATATTTTCATGATCGGTGGTTCATATGATGACATAAATTCATCGGAATATTTGGAGTTCTATCATGAGATTTCCGAATCAGCTCTTCCTGTTTTTGATATCGATATTGAAGTTAAGCTGCAGGACGTGATGAAACGTTTGATTGCTGAAGGATTGTTGAGTTCAGCCAATCCTGTTGGTAAGGGAGGGCTATTCTTTTCTCTTTTACGAGCTGGAATGCCTTCGGGTCTTGGTTTTGATATAACCACCGATGCTGAAGTCAGGAAAGATGCCTTTCTTTTTGGTGAAGCTATGGGTAGAATTGTTGTTGGTGTTGAACTATCTAAAGTGGATGATTTTGTTGATTTGATGAGTAGTATGAAAGTTCCATTTTTCGCTTTGGGACATGTTACCAAAGGCGAAATCAGAATTGACGATGATTCATTCGGATATATCGATAAAATGACATCATCGAACTAGCGTTTATATGCAAGTTATTCCTTATAAAGATTCAAATCAGCAAAAAAAACAGCAGGTTGAGCAAATGTTCGACAATATTGCACCGCGATATGATTTCCTGAACCATTTTCTTTCGGTTGGAATTGACCGGTTATGGAGAAAAAAGGCAATACGTATCCTTTCTAAATATAATACTGGCTTATTGCTTGATGTTGCAACAGGTACTGGTGATTTTGCTATTGCCGCTTCAAAACTTAAACCTTCGATGATAGTTGGTTTTGATATTTCAGAACAGATGCTTAACGTTGGTCGTGTAAAGGCTGAAAAGTTGGGGTTGAGTAGTTTAATTGAATTTGTTAAAGGCGATTCTGAAGCAATGCCTTTTACTGACGGCCAATTTGACGCGATTACAGTAGCTTTTGGTGTCCGTAATTTTGAGAATCTGGGAAAAGGTCTGTGTGAGTTTTATCGGGTTTTGAACCCCAATGGGGTAGCGGTGATTCTTGAATTTTCGAAGCCAAAATATTTTCCTTTTAAACAATTCTATTTCTTTTATTTCTTCACCATATTGCCTTTGATCGGAAAGTTGGTCTCAAAAGACAGTTCGGCGTATTCATATTTACCCGAATCTGTTTTGGCTTTTCCTGATGATCAGGATTTTTTGTCCATATTAGAGAGTTGTGGGTTTTCAAGGACGCAGCAAAAAAGACTAACTTTCGGTATCGCTACCATTTACATTGCTCAAAAATAATTCAGGCATACAATAATTTAGTAATATTGTGGTTTTACAAAAAGTTGTTAATATTTATACAGTGAAGCGATTCCTATATATTTCGTTTTTTCTAATGATTGGGCTAAACTCTTTAGCTCAGCGACAGGTAGTGAAAAATCTTACGACCTTTGATGACAAACGTCTTCATTTTGGGTTTACTCTGGCTCTTAATACGCTGGATTTTAATATTGAACATTATCCTACCATGGGCGCAAATCCGAAGTTTGATCCTTTAAAACCTGAAGAGATTGATGGGATAATTATCGATGAAAACAAAAAAGTAAGAGCAGATATTTCAACCCTGACTCCGGGATTCACTGTAGGAATTGTTACCAATTTGCGTTTGACCGAATATCTCGATCTTCGTTTTTTGCCAGGCATGTCGTTTGGCGAGCGCAAACTGGTTTATAATATCCCCATTGTTGATATTAATGATGTTGGCAATAAGGAATACTATTCTATCAAATCAACTTTTCTCGACTTTCCGCTGTTAATCAAGTATAAATCAAAGCGGATGAATAACCAAAGACCTTATTTGATTGGTGGCGTAGCTTATCGTATTGATATCTCGAAAACCGGGCAGGAAGACTTGGTGAGGTTAAAACCTTTTAGTTCTTCTATTGAAGCAGGAATGGGATGGGACACTTACCTCCAGTTTTTTAGGTTATCTACCGAATTAAAGTTCAGCTTCGGATTATCAAATGTATTGGATGTTGGTCCGAAATCGACTCAGGCGCAGGTTTATTCCAATGCGTTTTCCCGGTTGTCGTCTAATATGTTTATACTAAGTTTTCATTTCGAATAACTTTGAAACAAGAAATCAATCTGTCACTTACGCCTAAACAGGCGTCCGACGAAGAATTCTACAAACCAATTCTGGCCGAAAAACTTCATATTGATGAAGATCGGATACTTTTAATTAATGTCAGACGAAAATCAGTAGATGCCCGCCAACGAGCAATTCGTGTCAATTTAGGTGTCGAAGTTTATATTGACGAACTTCCTATCGAAGATAAAATCCAATTTAAATATGATCTGGTTGACAATCAACCTTCTGTTATTATTATAGGAGCCGGCCCTGCCGGACTTTTCGCGGCACTACGGTTGATTGAACTTGGTTTTAAACCACTCATTTTTGAACGCGGAAAGAATGTAAGCGAGCGGAAAAGGGATATTGCTAAGATTCACCTTGAGCATTTGGTCGATCCGGATTCAAACTATGGTTTTGGTGAGGGTGGGGCAGGTACGTTTTCAGACGGAAAGCTATATACCCGGTCGAAGAAGCGAGGTGATATCAGGAAAATACTGGAGGTATTTTACGCAAATGGTGCACTTCCTGAAATCTTGATTGATGCACATCCACATATCGGGACCAACATGCTTCCCGGAATTATTACCAGTATCAGAAATAAAATTTTAGAAGCAGGTGGCGAAATACATTTCAATAGCCGGGTTGCTGACTTGCTGATTGAAAATGATCGTTGCTCTGGAATAATGCTTTCGGATGCTACTATTGTTGAAGCTGAAGCTGTGATACTTGCTACAGGTCATTCAGCCCGGGAAATGTTTGAACTGCTTTATGCCAAAGGTGTTTCGATTGAAGCCAAAACTTTTGCTGTTGGAGTAAGGGCCGAACATCCGCAGACACTCATTGATTCAATTCAGTACAATCAACCAGCTCGAGGGCCTTATTTGCCACCAGCCAGTTATTCGTTTGTTGAACAGGTCGAGCAACGTGGAGTGTATTCGTTTTGCATGTGCCCTGGTGGAATGATCGTTCCTGCCGCTACTGCTCCGGGCGAAATGGTTATCAATGGTATGTCGCCAACAAAAAGAAACACGAACTTTGCCAACTCAGGAATGGTTGTAGAGATCAGGCCTGAAGATTTAGCCGAATTCAGGCATAAAGGTGTATTTGCCGGACTTGAGTTTCAGCGGAATATCGAACAGTTGTGCTTTGCCCTGAACGGAAATACTCAATTTGCACCAGCTCAGCGTATGGCCGATTTTGTGAGTGGCCGATTCTCACCCGATTTTCCCGAATCGTCCTATCGTCCGGGATTGGTTTCGGTTCCTTTGCATGATAAACTTCCCAAAAGAATCAGGACACGATTGCAGGAAGCATTTTTGATGATTGATAAAAAAGCCCATGGTTACCTGACCAACGAGGCTATTGTGGTAGGCGTTGAATCCAGAACATCTTCACCAATCCGCATTCCCCGTAGGGAAGATACACTCGAACATGTTAAAATTCAAGGGCTTTATCCGTGCGGAGAAGGCGCTGGTTATTCAGGTGGAATTGTGTCTTCAGCCATGGATGGTGAACGATGTGCTGAAGCGTTTGCCGCGAATTATAAGAGCAATTAGACACAGTTCCGTAAATACTCCCCTTGCCTTGAACTCTGGCGACCTTTTGTAATTTTACAAAGACCTGTTCTGAACCTCTGAGGACCTTTTGTAATTTTACAAACTCCTTCTTTTGAATTCGCTGCAACAAATGGCAGCTGCTATAGCTACATTTAACGATTCAGGCCTATTGTTGTGAGTTGAAAAGCTGGGGATGAACAATTTTTGGGTTACCAAACAACTAACAGGATCAGAGATTCCGTTTCCCTCGTTACCCAGAACAATAATTCCATTGGATGATAAGGTTTGCCGGTAAATGTTTTGGCCTTCCAGAAAAGTCCCGTAAACAGGAATGCTGTTTATTGCGGAGGTTTTAATGAATGAGGGAAGATCAGCAATTAATGTCTTTACCCTGAAAATGGCTCCCATACTTGCCTGCACTACTTTCGGGTTAAAAACATCCACCGTATTTTCAGAACAAACGATGTGATTAATACCGTACCAATCGGCAATACGAAGAATTGTTCCAAGATTTCCGGGATCTTGAATAAAATCGAGTGCAAGACAAAGTTCGTTCTTCAGGTCAATTTCAGTAGAAACGTTCTTTGGCTGCACTACAATTGCCAAGGCATCCTGCGGATTCTGAAGCAAACTGGCTTTTGATATCGATTCATTGTCCGTTTCTATCAATTCTTTTGCCCGACTGTTAATTTCAGGATGTTGGTAAGCAAAGTCGGAAGTACATGCCAAAAAATAAATTTCGAAATCAGAACGAATCGCTTCTTCAACCATTTTATTGCCTTCAACCAAAAAAACTCCAGATTCGTCTCTGTTCTTTTTCCGGTTCAGCGATTGGATCAGTTTAATTTTGTTCTTACTCAACATATTTTGCGAATATTCGTTCTAAAATGTAAAAATAAAAAGGTCAGAATGATTTGCGAACCAAATGCTGTGTTTATTTTTGTGAAAACTCAATTTTATGTTGTTGATTGTCCGCACCAGATTTTTTAAAGCAGGAAATATAATTCTTTTAATGGGAATCTTGTTTCTTGGCGCCTGCAATTCAACCAAATTTGTACCCGAAGGTAAATATCTTCTGAACAAAGTATCTGTAAGGGTCGATGATAAGAACATTAGAAGGGAGGATCTAAAAACACATATCCGTCAGAAAGAAAACCTGCGAATTTTAGGGTCCTTAAAATTTCATCTGTGGGTTTATAATTTGTCATCTAAGAAAAAAGAGACTGGATGGCTTAAAAGAATTGGCGAAGCTCCAGTGATTTACGACGAAAATCAAACTCAGCGAAGTAAAGAACAACTTCTGATTTACCTGAAAAACAAAGGATACTACGATGCTTCAATAGATGATTCTTTGGTTTACGGTTCGAATAAAAGAAAAGTGAACCTCATTTTTGATATTAACGCAAAACAACCATACCGAATTCGTAATTATATCTATTCTTTTAAGGACGAACACTTGCGTGGACTCATTCTTAAAGATTCAGTAAATCAGCTGATCAAGCCCGGCGATATTTTCGACCTGGATATCGTGAATGCAGAGAGACAGCGTATTTCTGTGAATATGAAAAATTCCGGATATTACCAATTTTCCGAGGAATTTATAAGCTTTTTTGCCGACAGTAATTTTTATAGTCATCAGGTCGATTTGACTGTGAAAATAGAAGATGCCTCTCTTCGAAATGATGAAAGTGAAGTCATTCCTCATCGGAAATTTAAAATTCGCGATTTCATTATAAATCCAACTTTTCAGATACCAGATCTTTCCGGTAATCAGAAAGATCAAAAAATGGATACTTTAGTTGTGAAGGACCATATTTTTACCTACTCAGGAAAGTTAAAATATAAACCCGGTTTGTTTTTCAATGTGAACAGGATGCGGGATAGTACCTATTACAGTCTGCTGAACGCTGAAAAGACTTATCGCGCGTTGAGTCGTCTAAAACAATTTAAAGTCATAAACATTGGCTTTTCTGAAATTGATTCAATTGCTGGCGATTCAATTCCGCTGCTCGATTGCAGGATGCAGTTATCTCCGATGGCGCGCCAAAATTTTTCAGTTGATGTAGAAGGAACGAATTCGTCAGGTAATCTCGGAGTTGCAGGTACTTTAAATTATCAGCATCGCAATGTTTTTGGTGGTGCTGAAGTGTTCGATTTTCAGATAAGGGGTGCGAGAGAACGACAACAAGCACTGATTACTAACAGTAGTTTAGATTTTAATACAAGGGAATTGGGCTTTGAGTCAAGTCTGACAATCCCAAAGTTTTTAAGTTTTATCAATGGGAAACGGCTGTTCAATTTCGAGATTCCGGAAACCAAGTTTACAGTAGGGTTTAATTATCAAAACCGACCTGATTACACAAGAACTATAACTAACCTTAAATTCGGATATAACTGGAAAACATCTACATATAAGTTTCATACATTAAATGTAATTGATTTAAATTACGTGAACCTTTACTCGTTTAATCAGGCCTTTATTAATTCGATAGAAGATCTTTATATCAAAAGCAGTTTTACTGACCACCTTATTTCAGCAACCAATTACAGCTGGATGTATAATACTCAGGATATTAATAAGCGTGAAGATTATAAGTATTTCAGGATTAATTTGGAATCGGCTGGAAACCTTCTTGCTCTTTATTCTAAGCTTGTTAATAAAAATAAAACCATCGATACGCTCACTAACCCCAGGAGTTCTTATTATGAGGTGCTGAACAAACGGTTTGCCCAATATCTAAAAGGAGATTTTGAATATCGTTATGGGCATATTATTGACAAGTCAAGTTCTCTAGTGGGAAGAGCTTTTGCCGGCATTGGTGTCCCATTTGGTAATTTCGATGTATTGCCTTTCGAGAAGAAATATTTTACCGGTGGGGCCAATGGTATCCGAGCCTGGCAAGTAAGGTCTCTGGGGCCAGGTTCATACAAAGCTCCGACTAATATTTACCCTAATCAGTCATCCGACATTAAACTTGAAGCAAATCTGGAGTATCGGTTTAAGCTATTCTGGATAATGGAAGGTGCATTCTTTTTAGATGCCGGAAATATCTGGGCCATTAATGGGAAGGACAACCGTGCTGGAGCCGTCTTCAGGATAAATGAATTCTACAAACAGATAGCAGTAGGGTCGGGTGTCGGAATGAGGTTCGATTTCACCTTCTTCCTGTTCCGGCTTGATCTTGGGATGAAAATGAGGGATCCATCTTTGGCGGCGGGTAAACGCTTTATTCCCGGAAACTATCGATTCAGTAGCGATCAATTAAACCTGTCATTTGCTATCGGCTACCCATTCTAAGGTTTGGAAATCTCACCTGAAATCTGCTTTTATTAACTTGCATTGTATCCTTGTGCGTAAGATAGCAACGAAAAAAGGGACAGCCAAAGCCGTCCCTTTTTTTATCTTAAAATGTTCAGATTAAGCTTTTTGAGCTGAGCCCAGAACATTTATGTTTTTATGCATGTAAAGTACTTTCAGTGCGTCACGGGCTGGTCCAAGGTATTTTCGTGGGTCAAATTCACCTGGTTTTTCAGCTAATACTTTACGAATTGCAGCCGTCATAGCCAAACGTCCGTCTGAATCGATGTTAATTTTACAAACAGCTGATTTAGCAGCTCTGCGAAGTTGTTCTTCTGGAATTCCTACTGAATCTTTCAAAGAACCTCCGAATTTATTGATGGTATCAACGTCTTCCTGTGGCACTGATGATGAACCGTGAAGTACAATTGGAAATCCGGGAAGTTTTTCTTCAATTTCTTCCAGAATGTCGAAACGGAGCGGAGGTGGAACTAAAACGCCATCGGCATTACGAGTACATTGAGCAGGCGTAAATTTGTTAGCCCCGTGAGAAGTGCCGATTGAAATGGCCAATGAGTCAGCCCCTGTGCGGGTAACAAATTCAATAACTTCTTCAGGTTTAGTATAGTGTGAATGTTCAGCAACAACATCATCTTCAACACCAGCCAATACCCCGAGTTCACCCTCAACGCTAACTCCATGAGCGTGGGCATATTCAACTACTTTTTTTGTCAATGCAATGTTGTCTTCAAATGAGTGGTGTGAACCATCAATCATTACTGAAGAAAATCCACTATCAACGCAATCTTTACAAAGTTCGAATGTGTCGCCATGATCAAGATGAAGCGCAATTGGAATTTCGCATCCCAGTTCTTTTGCGTACTCAACTGCTCCGCGGGCCATATTGCGGAGTAAATTTGCATTGGCGTATTTGCGAGCTCCTGATGAAACCTGGAGAATTACAGGTGACTTAGTTTCAACACAAGCCTGAATAATCGCCTGAAGCTGCTCCAGATTGTTGAAATTGTATGCAGGAACGGCATAACCGCCATCGACCGCTTTTGCAAACATCTCTTTGGTATTTGCAAGTCCTAAGTCTTTATAACTAGTAGTCATTTTGTGTGTGTTTATTGATTAATGATAGTGATTTGTTTTGTGCTTTTTTGAAAAGCATTGCAATTATAGTGATTTATAGCTTAAAATTTGGCAGTTTAATGTGCCAATGACTGTGTTTTAAAAAATCCTTAACACTTCATAAATTCTTGTTCTCAATATGGTCTATCTACCTTTTTTTATCAATGGGAAAGTCTATTTTGACAAATAAACGATGTTTTTTTACTTCAAGATAATCAATTAGTTGGTTGATATTGTCTTTTCAGACTGAACAATACTAACTTTGCTTAGTTATATTCTGAGTAAACAAAAACAGCGAATAGAAACCAAAGAGGTATCATCTAAAAATTAATACAATGACAAAGATTTCAGAAGTAGTAGAACGGGGAGTTGTTTCCGGAACCGATTTACAAAAAGTATTTAAAATTGCGAAAGAAAATCATTTTGCTTTGCCTGCAGTAAACGTTGTAAGTTCTGACTCTGTAAATGCAGTAATGGAAGCAGCCAAATTGGTTAATTCCCCTGTTATAATTCAATTTTCAAATGGAGGTGCACAGTTTTATGCAGGAAAAGGGTTGAAACTGGATGGACAATTAGCTCCAATAGCTGGAGCGATTGCAGGTGCAAAATCAGTGCATTTACTTGCAGGGCTTTACGGCGTGCATGTTGTTTTACATACCGATCATGCCGCAAAAAAACTATTGCCATGGATTGACGGCCTCCTTGATGCAGGTGAAAAACACTTTGCCGAAACGGGCAAACCTTTGTTCAGTTCTCACATGCTCGATTTATCAGAGGAACCTATTCAGGAAAATATTGAAATCTGCAAGAAATACTTATTCCGAATGAGCAAAATCGGAATGACCCTTGAAATTGAACTTGGTTGTACTGGCGGTGAAGAAGATGGAGTTGATAATTCGGGTATGGATAATTCATTGCTTTATACGCAACCTTCAGATGTTAACTATGCTTATGAAGAGCTAAGTAAAATCAGCCCAAACTTTACCATCGCTGCGTCTTTTGGCAATGTACATGGTGTTTATAAACCAGGAAACGTAAAATTGACTCCTAAGATTCTTGATAATTCACAGAAATATGTTTCTTCGAAACATGGATTGGGTGATAAACCCGTTGATTTTGTTTTCCATGGTGGTTCAGGTTCAACCCTTGAAGAAATTCGTGAGGCGATTTCTTATGGAGTAATAAAGATGAACATTGATACCGATACGCAATGGGCTACATGGGATGGAATCCGCAAGTATGAGGCTCAGAACAGAGCATACTTGCAAGGACAAATCGGAAATCCGGAAGGAACTGATAAGCCGAATAAGAAGTATTACGATCCACGTGTTTGGTTGCGTAAGGGACAAGAGACCATGATTGAAAGGCTCAAAATTGCATTCAACGACTTGAACAATATTGACAGAAGCTAAATGGTAATTTGAAGATTTATGAACCCGGTTGATTTAACCGGGTTTTTTTATTTCAAAATTTTGAAGTAAATTAGTGAAAACAATTTCGCGTATGAACTTAAAACAAATTGTTCAGGACTATTTTACATTTAGCAGAAACGAGCGCAAAGGAATCACTATACTTTTGGTCATTATTTTTGTATTGGCCATAGCAAACAAAGTCATTTTTTATTTTGAAACACCTGCCAAAATTGATCCTAATTTGCTTGATACTATCAGGAATGAGACGAATCTGATCAAAGATTCTATCGATAATCAGATAACCGAAAATAAGCTATTCCGGTTTAATCCCAATACTATCAATCGAAATGCCCTAGATAGTCTGGCTCTTCCGGAAAAGGTTAAACGGAATATGTTGAAGTTCAGAGAAAAAGGTGGAAAGTTTTATTCGGGAACTGATTTTAAAAAGATTTATGGAGTAAATGATTCAATATTTAATCAGCTTGCTCCTTTTCTTGTGCTTGAAAATGAATCATCTATACCAACTCCCTCAAAAACCAGTTCTGGACTTTTCACTTTTGACCCCAATACTGCCACCGACACAGATTTTATACGTTTGGGATTATCGGAAAAGCAAATAAAAACTATTCGCAAATACCAAAGCAAAGGTGGAAATTTCAGGAGTAAGTATGACTTCTTGAAAATTTATGGTATTTCTCAAGCTCAAAAGACCTCATTGGCTGAATATATCACTATTCATGAAAAGGAAGATGTCAAACTTGAAAAGAAAGCTGAAATCAATAAAATTCAGATTGAAATCAATGCTGCGGATTCAATTGAATTAATGAAACTTCCTGGAATCGGCGATAAACTGTCGAAACGGATTGTGAAATACCGGGATTTGTTAGGCGGTTTTTATACCCTTTCGCAGTTGAAGGAAGTATATGGTTTGAGTGAACAGGTAATTCAACAGATTGATGGAATGGTTAAGGTCGATCCGGCGAGAATCCGTAAACTAGATTTGAATTTTGCTGAATGGAATGATCTTGCAAAACATCCATACATCCAAAAGAACCTTGCCCGGCAAATAATTAAATTCCGAACAAAATACGGGAGCATTCATGAAGCTTCAGTTTTACGAGATAGTATGATTTTAAACACAGAAGAGTTCGCCCGATTAAAGCCATATTTCTAGAACAAATTTCCAGATTTTGTGTTTTTAACTTAACGAAGAATCTGATTGGAATTTTTAAAAATTAATTTTTAGGTTTATATTTGATTACTAATCTTAAATTAATAAATTTGCGGCTCAAAATTTAACAAGAAAAATTATAATTCTATGATCGTTATTCCAGTAAAAGAAGGCGAAAACATCGAAAGAGCGCTTAAAAGATTTAAAAGAAAGTTTGAAAAAACGGGTGTTGTAAAAGAATTACGGGTAAGACAAGCTTTTACAAAACCTTCGGTTGAAAGAAGGGCTGAAGTAAAAAAAGCCATTTATATTGAGAATTTGCAACGTCAGGACGACTAGAAAGATCTAGAAGGTTCCTCGAAAAGATGTTAATTATTTACAAATGTCGCATCAGGAATCATTTATTAATTACCTGAAATACGAAAAAAGGTATTCGCATTTAACTGTAGTTGCCTACAAAAAAGACCTCGATCAGTTTGAAGAGTTTTTTGTCAAAACGGTCGGGGATTTTAATGTTGAAGGAATTAATAATAAAATAGTCCGAAATTGGATTGTTGATCTGATGGACAGCGGGTTATCAGCCCGAACTGTAAATAAAAAAATCTCAGCATTAAAGTCTTTTAATAAATACTTATTGAGGTTGGAGGTAGTTAGCGAAAACAGCTTGGTAAATGTGATTGTGCCCAAGATTCGGAAGAAACTACCTCAGTTTGTGGAAGAAAAAAATCTTAATCATTTACTTGATGACGGTTTTTTTGGTAATGACTTTGAAGCTATTCGTGACAAATTAATTATAAGTCTGTTGTATGGTACTGGAATTCGTTTATCTGAACTGATGCATCTGAAAGATGGGGATCTGTCTCAAACCGAATTTCTGGTCAAAGTTTTAGGTAAGCGTAATAAAGAGAGAATTACTCCTTACCCTCGAAGTTTAAATTTGCTGATTGAACAATACAAGACAGAACGTACGCAACTTTTTGGGTCAACTGTTCCATGTTTATTGCTCACGGCAAAAGGAAAACCAGTTTATGAAAAGCTCATTTACAGGGTGGTCTTAAAATATTTAACCTTGGTAACTACAATCGATAAAAAAAGTCCACATGTGCTCAGACATTCCTTTGCAACTCATTTATTAGACCGTGGAGCTGATTTAAACGCGGTAAAGGAAATGTTAGGTCATGCAAATCTTTCAGCTACACAAATTTACACGCATACTTCACTCGAAAAGGTACAAAGAGTATATAGACAAGCACATCCACGATCTTAAATTCTTAGGAGGATTAATTATGAACATTCAGGTAAACACGGTACACTTTACTGCCGATCAAAAATTAGTTGATTTTGTAAATAAGAAAGTTTCAAAACTTGATACCTATTTTGAAGGTATTATTGGTGCTGAAGTAATTATGAAGGTTGATAAACCTGAAACTGCCAACAACAAGATTGCCGAAATTAAGCTTTCTATTCCTGGATATGATTACCTTTTTGCTGAAAAACAGACTGATTCTTTTGAAGAATCAATTGATCTGTCGGTTGATGCAATTCGTCGTCAGTTATTTAAATTTAAGGAAAAACAGAAGGATAAATAATATTGAAAAAAAACTTTGTTTGTTGTGAATTACAATAAAATATTCATACATTTGCAAACCTTTTTTGAGACAAGTATCTGATTAGTTAGAGTTTGTAGAAAAATCCCCTGTAAACAGGTGTTATTGTCGTTTATAGGGGTTTTGACATGATGTATAAATAGTCGCCGAATTAGCTCAGTTGGCCAGAGCACGTGATTTGTAATCTCGGGGTCCACAGTTCGAATCTGTGATTCGGCTCATTTAAAGTTCTAAAAGTATTGATTGGGGAGATACCAAAGTGGCCAACTGGGGCAGACTGTAACTCTGCTGGCGTACGCCTTCGTAGGTTCGAATCCTGCTCTCCCCACAACAAATGAGTTCCAAGTTTCAAATTTCAAGTTAAAAGCACAACTTGGAACTTGTTACCTTGAACTTGTAACTTAATTGCGGGAGTAGCTCAGTCGATAGAGCATTAGCCTTCCAAGCTAAGGGTCGCGAGTTTGAATCTCGTCTCCCGCTCAAATAGAATAAGTTGCTGATGTAGCTCAGGGGTAGAGCGCTTCCTTGGTAAGGAAGAGGTCGCGAGTTCAATTCTCGCCCTCAGCTCTGATGAAAGTTTAAAAAGATAATTTAAAAATTATTAAAAGTTATGGCTAAAGCAAAATTTAACAGGTCAAAAGACCATGTCAACATTGGCACAATTGGCCACGTTGACCATGGCAAAACTACCTTGACTGCCGCTATTACTATGGTATTGGCAAAGAAGGGTTTTTGTGAAGTAAAATCATTCGAATCAATCGACAGCGCTCCTGAAGAAAAGGAACGTGGTATTACAATTAATACTGCGCACGTTGAGTATGAAACCGCAACCCGTCACTATGCACACGTTGACTGTCCTGGTCACGCGGATTATGTGAAGAACATGGTTACCGGTGCTGCTCAGATGGATGGTGCAATTATCGTTGTAGCTGCTACCGATGGTCCTATGCCACAAACTCGTGAGCACATCCTTTTGGCTCGTCAGGTAAACGTACCAAAATTGGTTGTTTTCATGAATAAGGTTGATATGGTTGACGATCCCGAAATCCTCGAACTTGTTGAGATGGAAATTCGTGAATTGTTGACATTCTATGGTTTCGATGGAGATAATTCTCCTGTTATTCAGGGATCTGCACTTGGTGCAATGCACGGTGAACCAAAATGGGAAGAAAAAGTTCTTGAATTGATGGCTGCTGTTGATTCATGGATTCCAATTCCTCCCCGTGATGTTGATAAACCATTCCTTATGCCAGTTGAAGACGTATTCTCGATCACAGGTCGTGGTACTGTAGCAACAGGTCGTATCGAAACAGGAGTTGTCCACACTGGTGACGAACTACAGCTTATTGGTTTAGGTGCTGAAGGGCGTAAAACTGTTTGTACAGGAGTTGAAATGTTTCGTAAAATTTTGGATGATGGTCAGGCTGGTGACAACGTAGGTTTGTTGTTACGTGGTGTTGACAAAAAAGAAATCAAACGTGGACAAATTCTTGCAAAACCAGGTTCAATTACTCCTCATACAACTTTCAAAGCTGAGGTTTATATTTTGAAAAAAGAAGAAGGTGGACGTCACACTCCATTCCACAATAGATATCGTCCACAGTTCTACATTCGTACATTGGATGTTACTGGTGAAATTCATTTACCAGAAGGACGTGAAATGGTTCTGCCAGGTGATAACGTTTCTATCGAAGTACAATTGATCTATCCGGTAGCTATTAATATTGGTCTTCGTTTCGCTATTCGCGAAGGAGGACGTACTGTGGGTGCTGGTCAGATTACTGAACTTATTTAGTAATTTTCAATCAAAATATTCTGTTGAAGAGTCCCGGATATTATATCCGGGTCTCTTTTTACGGATGAAACTCGGTTGGGAGTTTTGTTTGTTTTATATTGCGTGGCAAAGTAAGTTCGAACCTTACCATCCGTACAAATTATATTTAATTAAAAATGAAACTTAAAATCTATTTCGAAGAAGCTTATAATGAGCTTGTTCATAAAGTTTCCTGGCCTACCTTTAAAGAATTGCAGAGTAGTGCATTCATCGTAATGGTTGCTTCCTTTATTATAGCACTAATAGTTTTCATAATGGATTTCTCTTTTGAGAAAATTATGAACTTTGTGTACAGTTTATTTTATTAATTCCTTTAAGGAGCACAACATGAGCGAAAACGTAAAAAAATGGTATGTTCTTCGGGCAATTGGAGGAAAAGAGAAGAAAGTCAAAGAATATATTGAAAACGAAATTGCAAATGCTGGTCTTCAGGATTTTGTTTCGCAGGTTTTGATTCCTACAGAAAAGGTTTATCAGATTCGCAACGGGAAAAAAATCAGCAAAGAAAGAAATTTCTTTCCAGGCTATGTTTTAGTTGAAGCATGTTTGGTTGGAGAGATTCCTCACATGTTAAGAAGTGTCCCCAATATTATTGGCTTCCTGGGCGACACCAAAGGTGGAGAACCTGTTCCGATGAGGCAATCAGAAGTTTACCGGATACTTGGTCGGGTAGATGAAATGGCTGCTTCCGGCGAGGAAATGAATATTCCTTATGTTGTTGGAGAAACTGTGAAAGTTATTGACGGGCCATTTAATGGCTTCAATGGAATCATTGAAAAAATCAATGAAGAAAAGAAGAAGCTTGAAGTAATGGTTAAAATTTTTGGACGAAAAACTCCTTTGGAGCTTAGCTTCATGCAAGTAGAAAAGGAGTAATAAATCATTTATCGATTTTATTATGGCTAAAGAAATTGCTGGATTCATTAAATTGCAAGTTAAGGGGGGTGCTGCTAACCCTTCACCTCCGATAGGCCCAGCATTAGGTTCTAAAGGGGTAAATATCATGCAGTTTTGTAAACAATTCAATGGTAGAACTCAAGACCTTGCAGGTAAGGTTTTACCAGTTGTTATTACTGTTTATGCAGATAAATCGTTTGATTTTGTAATTAAACAACCCCCAGTAGCCGTGCAACTTATAGAAGCTGCCAAGGTGAAGAAAGGTTCTTCTGAGCCACATCTTGTAAAAGTGGGTTCTGTAAACTGGGAACAAATAAAGGTAATTGCCGAAATTAAAATGGAAGACCTTAATTGTTTCACGTTGGAGGGTGCTATGAGCATGGTGGCTGGTACTGCCAGAAGTATGGGTATCACCGTTGAAGGCGAACGCCCATCGACAAACTAATTAAAATTATTAAAATGGGCAGAATTACAAAGAATAAAAAGCTTGCTCTGGAAAAACTCGAAAAGGGGAAATTCTATACCTTGAAAGAAGCTTCTTTACTGGTGAAAGATATCACTTTTACTAAGTTTGATGCTTCAGTGGATATTGATGTTCGCCTTGGGGTTGATCCAAGAAAGGCTAATCAGATGGTTAGAGGCGTGGTTACTTTACCTCATGGAACTGGTAAAGAAGTACGTGTATTAGCCCTGGTTACTCCTGATAAAATTCAGGAGGCCATTGATGCTGGAGCTGATTATGTCGGTCTTGACGACTATGTCGAAAAGATTAAAGGCGGATGGACTGATGTAGATGTGATTATTACTATGCCACCAGTAATGGGAAAAGTTGGTGCCCTTGGACGTATTTTAGGTCCACGTGGTTTAATGCCAAATCCTAAGAGTGGTACAGTTACTATGGACATTGGGAAAGCTGTTGCTGAAGTAAAAGCTGGTAAGATCGACTTTAAAGTCGACAAATTTGGGATCGTTCACACTTCTGTCGGTAAAGTCTCTTTTACCAACGACAAGATTATTGAGAATGCTACCGTATTTGTAAATACTCTGATTAAGCTAAAACCTTCTGCTGCTAAAGGTACATACGTTAAAAGTATATACCTGTCAAGTACGATGAGTCCTGGAATACAAGTTGAACCAAAATCTGTCTCTGAAAAGTAAACGAATTGATATGAAAAGATCAGAAAAATACGAAATTATCAGTAGTCTTACAGAACAGATCAATTCATCAACTCATTTTTATCTGACTGATATTGAAAGCCTGAATGCTGCAAAAACAAGTGATTTGCGGCGTTTATGCAACAAGCAGAATGTAAAACTGGTTGTAGTGAAGAATACCCTATTGCGTAAAGCTCTGGAAGCATCAAACAAAAATGCGGAAGAACTTTATGATGTCCTGATTGGTAATACATCTGTCATGTTTTGCGAGAATGCGAATATTCCTGCAAAATTGATCAAAGATTTCAAAAAGAAGAATAAGAAACCTATTTTAAAGGGAGCTTATGTTCAGGAGTCGATTTATATTGGCGAAAATCATTTGGATGTATTAATATCTATTAAGTCTAAAAATGAATTACTTGGTGAAGTTATCGGTTTATTGCAATCTCCAATTAAAAATGTATTGGGTGGATTACAGTCCGGTGGAAATATCATTCATGGAGTATTGAAAACATTAGCAGAAAAGTAATAAGTTAGTTTCAAATTATATTTAAAAATTATTATCGAAATGGCAGATTTAAAGGCACTTGCGGAAGAGTTAGTAAACTTAACTGTAAAAGAAGTAAATGAATTAGCCGGAATTTTAAAATCGGAATATGGTATTGAACCTGCTGCTACAGCTGTTGCTGTTGCTGCTGCTACCGGCCCTGTTGAAGAAGCAGAAGCCGCCGTTCAAACCGAGTTCGATGTTATTCTGAAAGCTGCTGGTCAATCAAAATTGGCAGTTGTGAAATTGGTTAAAGAATTAACAGGTCTTGGTTTAAAAGAGGCTAAAGAAGTAGTTGATAGTGCTCCAAAAGCAATCAAAGAAAAGGTTTCTAAAGACGAGGCTGAATCATTAAAAAGTCAATTAGAAGAAGCTGGAGCCGAAGTTGAACTTAAATAAAAGTCTTACGACCTTATTTATAGGTTTATATGGTTTAGAACCTCACGTTTGTGGGGTTCTATACCTTTTTGTATATTTATCTTTTAGGTTCAATTAATTAATATACATCGATGTCAGTAAATATTGAAAACCAGAGGATTAGCTTCTCTTCAACAAAAACTGTATTTGACTATCCTGATTTTCTTGAAGTACAAATTAAGTCCTTCATTGAATTTTTTCAGCTTGGCACTACTCCTGATCAACGCAAAGTCGAAAGACTGTGTAAGGTGTTTGAAGAGAATTTCCCAATAAGTGATACTAGAAATAACTTCGTTCTTGAATTCGTGGACTACTTAGTTGATCCACCCCGTTATTCAATCGACGAGTGTATAGAACGAGGCCTTACATTTAGTGTTCCGTTAAAGGCTAAATTGAAATTGTATTGTACTGATCCTGAACATGAGGATTTTGATACCGTGGTTCAGGATGTGTATTTGGGTACTGTACCCTATATGACTCCAAGAGGTACTTTTGTGATTAACGGGGCTGAACGTGTTGTCGTTTCTCAGTTACATCGTTCACCAGGAGTATTCTTTGGACAGAGTATGCACGCTAATGGTACAAAACTTTATTCTGCAAGGGTCATTCCTTTTAAAGGATCATGGATCGAGTTTGCAACCGACATCAATAGTGTGATGTTTGCATATATCGATCGGAAGAAAAAATTACCTGTAACCACATTGCTTCGAGCAATTGGATATGAAAGTGACAAGGATATCCTTGAAATTTTCGACCTTGCGGATGAAATCAAAGTATCAAAATCTGGTTTAAAGAAAATTGTTGGTCGGAAACTGGCAGCTCGTGTTTTAAAAACATGGGTAGAAGACTTCGTGGATGAAGATACCGGTGAAGTTGTATCTATCGAACGTAATGAAGTCGTGATCGACCGTGAAACTATTATTGATAATGATCATATTGACGAAATCATAGATTCCGGAGCAAAAACAATATTGTTACACAAAGAGGATCGGAATCTTCAGGATTACGCTATTATATACAATACTCTTCAAAAAGATCCATGTAACTCTGAAAAAGAAGCCGTTCTTCATATTTACAGGCAATTGCGAAATGCAGAACCGCCTGATGATGCAACTGCAAGAGACGTAATTGACAAGTTATTCTTTTCAGAAAAAAGATATGATCTTGGTGAAGTTGGTCGATACAGGATCAATAAAAAATTGAACCTGAATATCGACATGCATGTGCAGGTATTGACCAAGGAAGATATTATTGAAATTATTAAATATTTGATCAAGCTTGTCAACTCGAAGACTGATGTTGATGATATTGACCACTTGAGCAATCGGCGTGTACGTACAGTTGGTGAGCAAATGTTTAATCAGTTCGGTGTAGGTCTGGCCCGTATGGCTCGTACTATTCGTGAACGAATGAATGTGCGTGACAACGAGGTATTTACACCGATCGATCTTATTAACTCGAAGACATTGTCTTCAGTTATTAATTCTTTCTTCGGAACGAATGCTTTGTCACAGTTCATGGATCAAACCAATCCACTGGCTGAAATGACACATAAACGCCGTATGTCAGCTTTGGGCCCAGGCGGTCTTTCTCGCGAAAGAGCTGGTTTTGAGGTTCGTGACGTTCATTATACTCATTATGGACGCTTGTGTCCAATTGAAACTCCGGAAGGACCAAACATCGGTTTGATCTCTTCCCTTTGTGTTTTTGCAAAAGTCACTGATTTAGGATTTATTTCAACCCCTTACCGTAAAGTTGAAAACGGTCAGGTTGATTTGTCTAACGATGGAGTTTTTTACCTGACTGCAGAAGAGGAAGAAGGAAAAATTATTGCTCAGGCAAATGCGCCGATCGATTCAGAAGGTAATTTCATCAATCCAAGAGTTAAATCTCGTCTTGATGGTGATTATCCAATTGTGCCGAAAACCGATGTTAATATGATGGACGTAGGTCCAAACCAGATTGCCTCAGTTGCTGCATCGTTGATTACGTTCCTTGAACATGATGATGCTAACCGTGCTTTGATGGGGTCAAACATGATGCGTCAAGCGGTTCCGTTACTTCGTCCTGAAGCTCCAATTGTTGGAACAGGTTTGGAAGCACGTGCTGCAATTGATTCACGTGTTTTGATTGTTGCTGAAGATGATGGTGTTATTGAATATGTTGATGCTGATGAAATTTTGATTCGTTATGACCGTAGTGAAGAAGAGCGTTTTGTAAGCTTCGACCCTGAAATCGTCACTTATAAGATTTCGAAATTCCAAAAAACCAACCAGGGTACAGTAGTTGATCTTAAACCAATCGTGCAAAAGGGCGATCGTGTTAAAAAAGGACAAGTACTTACTGAAGGATATGCTACTCAAGGAGGAGAACTTGCTTTGGGGCGTAATTTAAAAGTAGCTTTCATGCCTTGGCAGGGTTATAACTATGAGGATGCTATTGTAATTTCAGAACGCGTTGTTCGGGAAGATATTTTTACTTCTATCCATGTAGATGAATATTCACTGGAAGTTCGCGATACCAAACGAGGAGTTGAAGAATTTACTTCGGATATTCCTAATGTGAGCGAAGAAGCTACAAAAAATCTTGATGAAAACGGGTTGATTCGTATTGGAGCTGTTGTTAAACCTGGTGATATCCTGATCGGAAAAATTACTCCTAAAGGAGAATCTGATCCTTCCCCGGAAGAAAAACTGCTTCGTGCAATTTTTGGTGATAAAGCTGGTGATGTGAAAGATGCCTCATTGAAAGCCTCTCCATCATTGAACGGAACGATCATCGACAAAAAATTGTTCTCTCGTGTAGTTAAAGATAAAAAAGGTAAAATGAACACCAAACCTTTGCTCGATTCAATCGACGAAGAGTTTGATCGCCATGTTTCTGCACTTCGTGCTAAACTGGAAGATAAGTTGTTTTACATGGTAAATGGGAAGACCAGTCAGGGCGTTAAAGATTACTATGGTGGCGACATCATTGGTAAAGGGAATAAATTTACACTCAAACAACTTCAGGATATTGATTATCTGACGATTAATCCAGCAAAATGGACAACAGATAAAGATAAGAATGATTTGATTTTCGCTCTTATCAACAATTACAACATGAAATACAAAGAGCTTGAAGCAGTTTCAAGACGGAAACGTTACAATGTTACCATTGGAGACGAACTTCCAGCTGGAATTATACAGCTCGCCAAGGTTTATGTGGCCAAAAAGCGTAAGCTTCAAATTGGTGATAAAATGGCCGGACGACATGGAAACAAAGGTATCGTTTCACGTATTGTGCGCGATGAGGACATGCCTTTCCTTAAAGACGGAACCATTGTCGACATTGTTCTAAATCCATTAGGTGTGCCATCTCGTATGAACCTTGGACAGATTTACGAAACTGTTTTGGGTTGGGCTGGTAAAGAATTGGGTCTCAAGTTTTCAACTCCAATTTTTGATGGTGCAACGCTGGAAGAAGTTACTGAATATACAGATAAAGCTGGTGTTCCTAGATATGGTAAGACTTATTTGAGTGATGGAGGTACCGGAGAACCATTTGATCAGCCTGCAACTGTTGGTATCATTTACATGTTGAAGTTAGGCCACATGGTTGAAGATAAGATGCATGCCCGTTCAATCGGACCATATTCTTTGATTACACAACAACCTTTAGGAGGTAAAGCTCAATTTGGAGGTCAGCGTTTCGGGGAAATGGAAGTTTGGGCACTGGAAGCATTTGGTGCATCTAATATCCTTCAGGAAATTCTAACCGTTAAATCAGATGACGTACTAGGAAGAGCTAAAGCTTACGAAGCAATTGTGAAGGGTGAACCAATGCCTGCTCCAGGTATTCCTGAATCTTTGAATGTATTGCTTCACGAATTACGTGGTCTTGGTTTGAGCGTGAACCTCGATTAATTTACGGTAAATCAATTTGATTTACCTGATATAAACTTGAAATAATAACCATCGATATATGGCATTCAGAAAAGACAATAAAGTTAAAATTAGCTTTACCAAAATTGGTATCAGTCTGGCTTCGCCTGAGGAGATTCTTGAAAGATCTCATGGAGAAGTTTTGAAACCTGAAACGATAAATTACCGGACTTATAAACCTGAACGTGATGGTTTGTTCTGCGAACGAATCTTCGGACCAGTAAAGGATTATGAGTGTCATTGCGGTAAATACAAACGTATTCGTTACAAAGGAATCGTTTGCGACCGTTGTGGTGTCGAAGTAACCGAGAAGAAAGTTCGTCGTGAACGGATGGGGCACATTTCTCTGGTTGTACCGGTGGCTCATATTTGGTATTTCAAATCGTTGCCGAACAAAATCGGTTACCTTTTGGGCTTGCCAACTAAAAAATTGGATGTAATTATTTATTACGAACGGTATGTTGTTATTCAGGCAGGTATAAAAGCTCAGGATGGCGTTAAGTATCTTGACTTCCTTTCTGAAGAAGAATACCTCGATATTCTGGATTCTTTACCAAAAGAAAACCAGTATCTCGATGATATGGATCCAAATAAATTCATTGCCCGTATGGGTGCTGAGGCGTTATACACATTGTTACAACGTCTCGAATTGGATGAAATGTCGTTCGATCTTCGTCATAAAGCCAACACAGAAACTTCACAACAACGTAAAAATGAAGCATTAAAACGGCTTCAGGTTGTTGAAGCTTTCCGTGCCAGCAAAAATATCAATCGTCCTGAATGGATGATTGTAAAGGTTGTGCCTGTGATCCCACCTGATTTGCGTCCTTTGGTTCCACTCGATGGTGGCCGTTTTGCCACTTCAGACTTGAACGATTTGTATCGCAGGGTGATCATCAGAAACAATCGTTTGAAACGATTAATTGAAATCAAAGCTCCGGAAGTAATTCTACGTAATGAAAAACGTATGCTTCAGGAAGCAGTCGATTCATTGTTCGATAACTCAAGAAAATCGAATGCGGTTAAGACTGAAAATAACCGTGCTTTAAAATCACTGTCTGACAGTTTGAAAGGGAAACAAGGTCGTTTCCGCCAGAACCTGTTAGGTAAACGTGTCGATTATTCAGCACGTTCGGTAATTGTTATAGGACCAAAACTGAAACTTCACGAATGCGGTCTTCCAAAAGACATGGCTGCTGAGCTTTTCAAACCGTTTATCATCAGGAAACTGATTGAACGTGGTATTGTGAAGACAGTAAAATCGGCCAAGAAAATTGTTGACCGTAAAGATCCGGTTGTTTGGGATATTCTTGAAAATGTATTAAAAGGACATCCTGTAATGCTGAACCGTGCGCCCACGCTGCACCGTTTGTCAATTCAGGCATTTCAGCCAGTAATGGTCGAAGGAAAAGCAATTCAGTTGCATCCACTTTCATGTACCGGTTTCAACGCCGACTTTGACGGTGACCAGATGGCTGTTCACGTACCACTTGGAAATGCTGCGGTTTTAGAAGCACAAATGTTGATGCTTGCATCGCATAACTTGTTGAACCCTGCTAATGGAGCTCCTATCACAGTTCCATCTCAGGACATGGTTCTTGGTTTGTACTATATGACCAAACCACGCCCGGGAGCAAAAGGTGAAGGCATGACTTTCTATTCGACTGAAGAAGTCGTTATTGCATATAATGAAGGGGCCGTTGACTTACATGCTATTATTAAGGTGAAAGTCGAAGATATTGATGAAAATGGTGAAATTTTCAAACATATTATTGAAACGACTGTCGGACGGATTATTTTCAATCAATCTGTACCGAAACAGGCTGGATACATCAATGAATTGTTGACCAAAAAGTCACTTCGAACCATCATTTCTGACATTTACAAGAAAACAGGGAATGCAGTAACTGTTCAGTTCCTCGATGCAATCAAGGATTTAGGATATGCGATGGCTTACCGTGGTGGTTTGTCGTTCAACCTTAGTGATGTTGTGATCCCGGATGACAAAAAGGAAATTGTTGAAGCAGGTTACAACGAAGTCGAAGAAGTAATGGCCAATTACAACATGGGTTTCATTACCAACAACGAACGTTACAATCAGGTAATTGATATCTGGACACATGCCAATGCCAAACTTACCAATTCGGTAATGAAAACATTGAGCACTGATCGCCAGGGATTCAATTCAGTATATATGATGCTTGATTCAGGAGCCCGTGGTTCCAAGGAGCAGATTCGTCAGCTTTGCGGAATGCGTGGATTGATGGCAAAACCACAAAAATCCGGTTCAACGGGTTCACAAATTATCGAAAACCCGATCCTTGCAAACTTTAAAGAAGGACTGTCGGTATTGGAATACTTTATTTCTACCCACGGTGCCCGTAAAGGTTTGGCCGATACTGCTCTTAAAACAGCTGATGCTGGTTATCTGACCCGTAGGTTGGTTGACGTTGCTCAGGATGTTATTATTCAGGAAGAAGATTGTGGAACATTGCGCGGACTGATTGCTTCTGCAATTAAGAACAACGAGGAAATTGTTGCTTCATTGGTAGAAAGGATTCTTGGTCGTACAACCGTTCACGATATTTTCAATCCGCTGACAGGTGAATTGATCGTAAGTTCAGGAGAAATTGTTACTGACGAGATTGCTAAGAAAATTGAAGAATCGCCGATTGAATCAGTCGAAATTCGTTCAGTTTTGACTTGCGAATCGAAAGTAGGAGTTTGTGCCAAATGTTATGGACTAAACTTGGCCGGAAGTACCATGGTACAACGAGGTGAGGCAGTTGGTGTTATTGCAGCTCAGTCAATTGGTGAGCCTGGAACACAGCTTACACTTCGTACATTCCACGTTGGGGGTATCGCCGGTAACATTTCAACTCAATCATCGGTTGAATCTAAATATGATGGTATTGCCGAAATTGACGAATTACGCGTTGTTGAGTCTTTCACCGAAGCTGGTGTAAAAACCGATATTGTTGTAAGTCGTCTTTCTGAATTACGCATTATCGATAAAAATACAAGAATTCAGCTCTCAACTCATAACATTCCTTACGGTTCTAAACTGTTCATCGAGAATGGTCAGGAAGTGAAAAAAGGAATGCGTATTTGCGAATGGGATCCATACAATGGTGTTATCATCACTGAGTTCAAGGGAAAAGTTTCGTTTGAACAAGTGATTGATGGTATTACCTATCGTGAAGAGTCTGATGAGCAGACTGGTTATAAAGAAAAGGTAATCATCGAAACCAGAGATAAAACCAAGAATCCAGGTCTAAGAATTTTGGATGAAAAGGGAGACACTATCCGTACTTACAACTTACCTGTAGGCGGTCACATGGCTGTTGAGTCAGGAGCAATTGTTGAAGCAGGTGCTGTATTGGTTAAAATTCCCCGTGCAGCCGGTAAAGCTGGTGATATCACTGGTGGTTTGCCACGTGTAACTGAGTTATTCGAGGCAAGAAATCCATCGAACCCAGCCATCGTTTCAGAAATTGATGGTGAAATTTCGCTTGGTAAAATCAAACGCGGTAACCGTGAAATCGTTGTAACTTCCAAAACAGGAGATGTAAAACGATATTTGGTACCACTTTCACGCCAGATTCTTGTTCAGGAAAATGACTATATCCGTGCCGGAATTCCACTTTCCGACGGAGCTATTACTCCATCTGATATTCTTGCGATCAAAGGTCCAACTGCTGTTCAGGAATATATTTTGAATGAAGTTCAGGATGTTTACCGTATGCAGGGTGTGAAAATCAACGATAAACATTACGAGGTGATTATTCGCCAGATGATGCGTAAAGTTGACATCGACGATCCTGGCGATACCAGGTTCCTTGAAAAACAGATTGTTGACAAACACGAATTCCTTCACGAAAACGACTGGATTTATAATAAGAAGGTTGTAATTGAAGCTGGTGATTCGGATAGTTTGAAACCTGGCCAAATTATCACATCACGTCGTTTAAGAGATGAAAACTCAACTCTTCGTCGCCGCGATAAAAAATTGGTTGAAGGTAGGGACGCAATTCCTGCAACATCAAGCCAGATTCTTCAGGGAATTACCCGTGCATCACTTCAAACACGTAGTTGGTTATCGGCTGCATCGTTCCAGGAAACAACAAAAGTACTGAACGAAGCTGCAATTCACGGTAAAGTTGACTACTTGGATGGATTGAAAGAGAATGTAATTTGCGGTCACCTTATTCCAGCCGGAACAGGGTTGAAAGAATACAAAAACCTGATTGTCGGCTCACGCGATGAATACGACAAAATGGTTGATATGAAAGATTCTGACAGAATGGCAAGAGAATAGTTATGGAAGATTTAAAGAATAACAATCAGTTGCAGATTGAACTATCCGAGGAGATAGCTCAGGGTATCTATTCCAATCTTGCAGTTATTACTCATTCAAGTTCTGAATTTGTTCTCGATTTTGTCAGGGTTATGCCTGGGATTCCTAAAGCAAATGTCAAATCAAGAATAATTTTAACTCCTGAACATGCCAAACGTTTAGTGATGGCTTTACAGGATAATATCCAGAAATTTGAAAGTGTAAACGGCGCGATTAAGAATGTTCGCGGTCACGATCCGTTTATTCCTCCAATGGCTTTTGGTGGTCCAACCCCAATCGCATAAGGATAATACAACTAATAAGCAGAGGCCGTCTCAATGAAAATTGGGACGGCCTCTTTGCTTTTTTATATATCAGGTTGCATATTTTGCAAAAAAAAGGAGGTCAACTTCGATCGAAGTTTTGGTCAAATGGAAAAATGGAGGCAAACTTTGATTAAAGTTTTGGTCAAATGGAAAAAAGGAGGTCAACTTTGATCGAAGTTTGGTTCCAATAAAAAAAAAGGAGGTCAACTTTGATCGAAGTTTTGGTCAAATGGAAAAATAGAGGTCAACTTCGGTCGAAGTTTTGGTCAAATAAAAAAAAGGAGCCTGTCGGCACCTCCGGTTTGTTTAAACCGGATTCGGTTGAACTTGTCAGCACCTCCGGCTATCCTAAATCAATTCAGATGCGATGAACTTAAATCGTCGGAAAGGTATTTCCGGCGTAATACTGTAGGCAGAACCTTCATCCTGACTGACAATTCGACTCTTTTTTACTTAAATTCATTTTAAATTAAAGGTGCTTTCCGGCGAAAAGGATTTTTTGAAAAATCAGGTTGATTGTTTTGTTTGCTTTGTCTGTCAATGCTTCAGCGTGCAACTTGAGGCTAATTTATCAATTACTGTACATTTGGCTACTGTGCTGCTTTTATATCTTTCAATTTGCCCGAAAAAGTTGCTTGATTTCTTTGGGTTGAATATCTATATTTGCTCACTTTTAAAAATTGAGCCTTGTTTATAGATCGGATTCCTGATTGGTAAGTCGTAGATTTTTAAAAATGTTTTTCAGACGATATTAAAGCTGACATCAATAAAATTAACTCAAATAAATAGGAATGAAAGGTTATAAGATTATCATACTTGCCAAACAGGTTCCGGATACACGGAATGTTGGTAAAGATGCAATGAAAGCCGATGGAACTGTGAATAGGGCAGCTCTCCCGGCTATTTTTAATCCTGAAGATTTGAATGCCCTTGAACAGGCATTGAGGATTAAAGACAAATTTCCGGGTTCAACCATTACAATATTGACAATGGGACCGGGCCGTGCAGCCGAAATCATCCGCGAAGGATTGTTCCGTGGCGCCGACGATGGTATTTTATTGACCGACCGCGCATTTGCCGGATCGGATACCCTTGCAACATCGTATGCAATTGGCCAAACCCTGAAAAAACATGGCAATTATGATATTATCATCGCTGGTCGTCAGGCCATTGATGGAGATACTGCCCAGGTTGGACCACAGGTTGCCGAAAAATTAGGTATTCCGCAAATTACTTATGCCGAAGAAATTCAGGCCATTGATAAAGGAATGGTAACTGTAAAACGCCGTCTCGAACGTGGTATCGAGATTGTGAAATGCCCGATGCCATTGGTGGTGACAGTAAATAGTTCTGCTCCCGATTGCCGCGCACGCAATGCCAAATTGATTATGAAATACAAACATGCCAAAACAATTTCTGAAATGCAGGAAGCAAACGACGATTATTTGCACTTGTACAACGACCGTCCCTACCTTAATATTAAGGAATGGACCGTTCAGGATATTGTAGTTGATCCAAACGAATTGGGCTTGACCGGTTCACCGACCAAGGTGAAAAAGATTGAGAACGTAGTTCTTCAGTCGAAAGGAGCCAAGGTGATCACTTCGTCTGACGAAGATATGGATCAGCTGATGCGTGAGTTAATTGAAAATCATACAATCGGATAATTGTTAAAACATTCCAAAACTATGAATAGTGTTTTTGTTTATTGCGAAATAGAAGACGGACAGGTTGCCGAAGTTAGCATGGAATTGCTGACCAAAGGTCGCGCCCTGGCCACCGAATTAAAAGTTAAGCTCGAAGCAATTGCCATCGGTTATAAGCTCGATGGAATTGAAAAAGACATTTTCCCTTATGGCGTAGATGTTTTGCATGTTGCCGACGACAAACGCCTTGCTCCATACTCAACTTTGCCTCACAATGCCATCGTGGTCAAACTTTTTCAGGAAGAAAAACCACAGATTGCCCTGATGGGTGCCAGTTCTGTTGGTCGTGACCTGGGTCCCCGCGTTTCGTCAGCATTGCACAGCGGGTTGACTGCCGATTGTACTTCATTGGTTATTGGCGATCACGAAGATAAAAAAGCCGATAAGGTATATGAAAACCTGCTTTACCAGATTCGCCCGGCTTTCGGCGGAAACATCATTGCTACCATTATTAATCCTGACTGTCGTCCACAAATGGCAACAGTTCGCGAAGGTGTAATGAAAAAAGAAATTCTTGATCCGGCATACAAGGGAAAAATTAACAAGCTCGACGTCTCGAAATACACCAGCGACCTTGATTTCGTGGTTGAAATGATCGAGCGTCACATGGAAAAGAGTAAAATCAACATCAAAGGCGCCGGAATTATTGTTGCCGGAGGTTATGGTGTTGGCTCGAAAGAAAATTTCAACCTTCTTTTCGAATTGGCTGAAGTATTGGGTGGCGAAGTTGGGGCTTCTCGCGCTGCTGTCGATTCAGGATACATTGAACATGGCCGCCAGATTGGCCAGACTGGAACAACTGTACGCCCGAAACTCTACATTGCCTGTGGAATTTCAGGACAGATTCAGCACCGCGCCGGTATGGAAGAATCGGCTCAGATCATCGCTATCAATACCGATCCTGAAGCTCCGATTAACTCGATTGCTGATTATGTGATCACTGGTGACGTGGGTGAGATCCTGCCAAAGATGATCAAATTCTATAAAGCGAATACCAAGTAGGAAGCCTCCCCCGATCCCTCCAAAGGAGGGGAGAACTAAAAAAATGAATATTAAATGGAATAACCTAAGTCTTTTCTTTAAATCCCTCCCCTGTGGGGAGGTTAGGAGGGGCTTCTAAATTTAAATAAAATGGCTAATTTTTATACTGACAATAAAGACCTGAAATTCCATTTGACCCATCCGATGATGGAGAAAATTGTTCGGCTGAAAGAACGGAATTTCGAAGAACAGAAGAAATACGATTTTGCTCCCATGGATTACGAAGATGCACAGGACAGTTTCGACAAAGTGCTTGAAGTCGTGGGCGAGATCTGTGGTGATATTATATCTCCAAATGCCGAGGGCATTGATGCCGAAGGCCCGAGCGTTGTTGACGGTCATGTGGTTTACGCCAGTGGTACCGAAATAAACATTGATGCGCTTCGCAAAGCAGGCTTGATGGGGATGTCGTTACCACGCAAATACGATGGATTAAACTTCCCGATTGTACCTTATATTATGGCTGCCGACATTGTTTCGCGCGCCGATGCAGGTTTTGTAAACATCTGGGGACTTCAGGATTGTGCTGAAACCATCAACGAATTTGCTTCGGAAGAGCAAAAAGCGAAATATTTGCCCCGCGTTTGTGCCGGCGAAACTATGGCTATGGATTTAACCGAACCTGATGCTGGGTCCGATTTGCAGGCTGTTCAGTTAAAAGCTACCTGGAATGAAAAGAAAGGTACCTGGCTGTTGAATGGTGTGAAACGTTTTATCACCAATGGCGATGGCGACATTGCATTGGTATTGGCGCGTTCAGAAGCCGGAACAAAAGACGGTCGCGGCTTATCTATGTTTATATACGATAAGCGAAATGGTGGAGTCACTGTTCGGCGCATTGAACACAAAATGGGTATCATTGGTTCTCCAACCTGCGAGTTGGTATTTAAAGATGCTCCGGGCGAATTGGTTGGCGATCGCAAATTAGGCCTGATTAAATATGTAATGGCTCTGATGAATGGTGCTCGTTTGGGTATTCATGCTCAGTCAGTCGGCGTTTCTGAATCGGCTTACCGCGAAGCTTTGTCGTATGCCAAAGAACGTATGCAGTTTGGTAAAGCCATCATCAAGTTCCCTGCGGTCTATGAAATGATCACCACTATGAAGGCCAAACTCGATGCCTCGCGTACCTTATTATACGAAACCGCCCGATTTGTTGATATGTATAAGACCTACGCGCACATTTCTGAAGAGCGCGCTTTAGATAAGGACGAAAAGGCCGAAATGAAGAAATATCAGAAGCTGTCCGATTTATTTACTCCACTGGGTAAAGGTATCGCAAGCGAGTTCTGTAATCAGCTGGCTTACGATGCAGTTCAGATTCACGGTGGATCGGGTTTCATGAAAGATTATCCGGTTGAACGGATATATCGCGATGCCCGTATTACTTCTATCTATGAAGGAACTACTCAGTTGCAGGTAGTTGCTGCCATTCGTGGCGTGACAACCGGAGGTTATCTGGCCCAGATTCGCGAATACGAGTCTCAGAAAATCACTCCTGAACTGGAATTCATGCGCCGCACTTTGATCATCCTCACCGATGATTACGAACAGGCAGTTAAAAAAGTAGTCGATAGCAACGATAACGAATTTATTGATTTCCATGCCCGTCGTTTGGTCGAAATGGCCGGATTCATCATTATGAGCTACCTGTTGGTCATTGATAGTAATCGCGATGCATCATTTACTCGGTCATCCAAAGTCTTCATTAAACTGACCAAATCGCTGGTAAAAGGCCATGCCGAATTTATCCGCAGTTCGGTTGTTGAAGATCTTGCTGCCTATAAAATCGAAATGGAATAGGTATTACAATGCAAATACGCCTCAAACGAGGTTTGTACTTATAAGAATACAATTAGAAAAGCCGGTCGTTTTGACGGGCTTTTCTGTTTTATTCAAGGCATGTTCCACTTTGGCTCCACGATTTCTATGTAGTCGCATAATCAAAAGCCCAGCTGTTATCCGATAAAAGGGATATGTACTTTGTCCGTTTTTATAGGTCCATTGTCGGATTTTGAGCTCAATTTAGTCTGTTTTGCTTCTTTTCCTGAAAAAACATCAAAAATTTGTGTTTTATAACAGGCTGGTATTCAGAATTGATGCAGGATAGGGGTAAATTATTTTCAAAAAAATAGAGAAATGGGTTTGGAAGTGATAAAAGAGAGTCTATCTTTGCAGCCGCTAAAGAGGAAAGCAGCGATGCGGAATTGGAGGTAATAGTTCTTTAAATAGTTGGGTGTAAGGTATTTAATCTTAATTTCCAAATAAGTTAAAAAAGATTTGGTATATTGGGAAAAAGGGTATTTCTTTGCAGCCGCTTTGAACGCAGGGCGGGGCAGAAGTCAGGGATGCCGGGTAGTTTGAATAGGAATGCAGGGGATTGAGACTGGGATAAAAGTTCAAAATACTTTAAAAAGTGTTTGGAATTTTAGAAAAGACGATTACCTTTGCAGCCGCTAAAAACGGAAGAGTTCATCGACAGGAATGGGAGTAAAGCTTGAGTTTGGGAACTGAGAGATC
>Ga0209125_1000358_pt1 | contig 62614 bp, 55 predicted proteins | sample BarGraIncub1131A_FD_184503 | JGI IMG/M metagenome (GOLD analysis project Ga0209125, IMG submission 184503) | Arctic peat soil microbial communities from Barrow, Alaska - Barrow Graham LP Incubations 11-31A (SPAdes) (version 2) | ecosystem: Environmental > Terrestrial > Soil > Wetlands > Peat... | reverse complement strand
GACCGGATGATTGTGGGGCGCTCCAATGTGCAGCCCGATCATTGGCGGTTTGGTAGTTGCAACATCTACGATCTGGAAGCCATTGATAGTGCCTGCCGTTCGCTTTCCGAGCAGTCTTTTTACATTGATGACACTTCGCAGCGGAGTGTGAGCCAGATCAAGTCTTCTGCCAAGCGGATGCATCAGCGTGGGCTATGTGACTTGATCATCATTGACTATTTGCAGTTGGCCGAAATGAAGTCGGAGCATCGGAACTACAACCGGCAGGATATGGTTTCGGAGGCTTCGAGCGATGCCAAGCGGTTGGCGAAGGATCTGCAGGTGCCGGTGTTGCTGTTGAGTCAGCTGAACCGTGGGCTTGAAACAAGGCCGGGGAAACGTCCGGAATTGGCGGATTTGAGGGATTCGGGCGCCATTGAGCAGGATGCGGATGTGGTGCTGTTGATACATCGGCCGGAGTTTTATGGGATGCTGGAGGATAGGCAGGGGAACTCGACGAAGGGTCGGGGGGAACTGTTGATTGCGAAGAATCGGAATGGGAGTACAGGGACGGTGCTGTTTGGGTATAATGAGTCGATGACGAGGATTGGGGGGTATGGCGGGAAATGAGAATAGGTTGACCTCACTGCTTTTTGCTATATTGCATGTTGGCAATAGTGTATTATTCATTTTTAATTAGTCCATAAATTTCTGGCAGGCGAGGTTTCGTCCGGGATTTTTTTTTGTAAACGAGACGTTCACTTGTTTCCGAAATAGGGGATCTTAAATGTTTAGAGGATTTTTTGCTTGCAGTTCATCCGGGGAATTGGATGGTATTGTTGCTCATTTAGTTTTGTGTTTTAAAAATTCAAGCAGCAGCCTGCCTTTGAAAGTGGTGAGGTATTGTTGTTTTGGGCTTGTAGGTTTGTTGGGTATGGTCATGGTGAGCCAGTTAATTGCAACCAGAGGCTGTATGTAGGCTTCAAAGTTGTTGGCGTTGTTTACCATGTTTAGTTTGTTGAGTATATCCTTTCTGCTAGTTGATTCCTTTGCGATTCCCAAAACCTTAACAAACTTGTCCGCTATTCCCTCAGCTATACCTCCAGCTATACCTCCAGTAACACCTTCATCTATTTGCAAAATAACTTCAAAAGCCTGACTGTCAATATCTAAAACAAATTCATCTATACCTCCATCTATACCTCCAACATAATCAATATCGACATATTCCAAAATTTGTTCAAGCAGTTCGTTGATCCCTTCCAAGCTCCATTGCGCCATGTTATGGTCTATCATAAAAGGAATTCTTATTTTAAAAGCATTATGTATGGGCATCAGTACCTGAAACCAGGTGCGCTCCTCGTCGAAATCGAAAACGGGTTCGGGAGAGCCGTTTAACTGCATGGCTTTTTTCAATGCTGGCAGTCCGGTAGCGTGGCCTTCGGTGAGTTTTAACTCTTTTAGGAAATCGCCCAGCCGGCGGTTTCTGTATCGTTTGGGTATTGCTTTTCCAGTTACAAAGTCTTCTCGTTTAATGGAACGGTCGGGGCCACCGGAATTGTACAGCAAGATAGCATCGGGTTCTATACGTATGGTAACAGGTTCGCGTTCCTGATAATTACGATGATACAGGCAGTTGGAAATGGCTTCTTCAAGGGCCGGGTAAGGGTAGTTCCATGCCCTAAGTGCTTCTGCCTGGCCCGGTATTTTTATTACTTTTTCCTGTAGAACATTGTTCCTCAACCAATTTAGTGTATCGGCAATTTGCTGTTGCACAGGCCCGTCAATTTTTTTCTCGATGAATTCTTTATCGCTTGCACCTTTTGGGAAATAGACGATTTCCACCCAGGTGTACGGAAAAAAAGTATGTGGTTTTTCAGTAAACAACATCAGGGCCACATTACGGGGAAAAAGATGTTCTTCTGGGCCTGAAAGCAGTGCCATTTGCTGTAAAACTTCAACATTGGATAACCTGCCAATATCATCAACCAGTTTGCTTCCTATTTTACGAAGATGGTCTTGTACTAAAACCATCGAAATGTTGGTGATAGCGGCTCGTGCATTTGCCCTGTCGTCAAAAGGTATATTGTTTGATAAAGCAATCAACTCCTCTTTGTCAGTACCTTTCGTTTCAATAGAACTGGCATATTTCCTGATAAAGTATTTCCACGTTTTGTGTTTAGCTGTTATGGTTTCGGGCACTTCATAAGGCCTTTCACCGCCGGCCACAACCCATAAAACAATAATTTTTTGTTGATCAACATCTTCAACCGAAAGCCTGGGAGCATAATATGGTTTTACCAAATTATTGTATCCGATCATATCTTTTTGAATCTCACCAATTTCGTATGTAGTTAATCCTTTTACAGGTCGAACTGCGGTCTTTGTTTTAGGATTTTCAGCCACACCAATTAAAATATAACCTCCGCCCGTATTGTTGAAGTCGTTGGCAAATGCACAAATACTCCGGTAGATAGCATCAGGGTTCCAGCCTTCTTTGTACTCAATTCGGTCAGACTCGACAGTTTTTGACGAAAGTAAATCTTCTATGTTGATGTGTAGTGACATTTATTCAAATTTATCTTTAGATTGTTACAACAATAACAAACTATCACCTAACTGATGCAAGACAAAAGTAATAAAACCATGGAATTTAAGGTAGGAAAGGCTGACAAAAATTTTACAGAGAAACGATTTACAAACTACACGGGGTTGACTACCGATTACACCCTTATTAAACGGCAGTTTTACGACATGCATTATATTATAACTGCAAAAAAGACCAATGTTAGAGAATAAATATGAGTAAACTGATTGTAAGGTGTTTATAAATAAAACTATGGCAAAAACAAAATATGTTGTATTTTAGCTGACGGAAATGCGTTTTGGATTGAATGGTATGTATCATAAATCGATTTAAGGCCACTGACAACAGCAGCGTGTTTTGATGTGCCAAATCTTAATTATTGGCAAATCTCAATTATTAATGAATCTACAATCATAAAAAAAATAAATCTATGGGATTTCCAATTCAGGTAATTGAGGGTAATATTTTAAATATTGAAGTCAGCCTTAATATTTACAACAAAGAAATAGTAGTTGCGGCATTGTATGAATTAACGAGTGTTTGTTATATCCAACAAGAAGAAAAAGACCAAAAAACTATTCTGGTTAGTTTTGAGCCAAAGTCAGATATTGATATTAATTTGATTGCCAAGAAGTTCTGCAACAATTTAATTGATCAACAAATTAGATATAATACAAATCAACAATTTGGGAGAATCAGGGATATGATAGTTGAAGAAGCTTTTAAACCGATTTCAAATAAATGAAATTTTAAATAATAATAATAATCGAGTTCCTACATAGACCAAAGAAAACAACTATTATAGCCTCCCATTTTTCAAAAGTTGTTGCCTTTTATTAAAGATTATATGGCGAATAAAACATATACAATTTTACCTTTTCGATTTGAACGATTCAACGAAGAGGAATATCTTCTTACTAATGAAGTTGGTGAGTTCCTTTTTATAAAAACTAATGATTTCTATTGCTTTACTAATAACGAGTTAGATACACAAAGTGATGTGTTTTTTAATTTGAAATCAAAGCAAATAGTAACTGATACAGAGATTGAGCCAGTTATTAAAATGCTTGCAACAAAATATAGAACAAAAAAAAGTATTCTAAGAGATTTTACCAGTCTTCATATGATTGTGCCAACTCTTAGATGTAATTCAAGTTGTATATACTGTCAAGTTTCTAGAAAGGATTTAAACGATCACCAAGTTGATATGGATAAGAAGACAGCAAGAAATACTGTCAAGATAATATTTCAATCACCATCTCCATATATTAAGATTGAATTTCAGGGTGGTGACCCATCTACTTATTTTGAGATGGTTCAGTATATTATTGAGGAAGCTGAATGGAAGAACTTATTTGAAAAAAAAATATTAGAGTTTGTAATATGTACAAACATTACTCTTTTAACACCATCAATGGTTAAATACCTGAAAAAACATAAATGTGTTATCTCAACATCTCTTGATGGTCCAAAGGATTTACACAATAAAAACAGGCCTTTACAAAACACAGAATTCACCTTTGACATTTTTGAAGAAAATCTCGAAATGATTAGGGGCTTAATGGGAAAAGATAGCGTTTCAGCTTTAATGACTACTTCTGTTTATAGTCTTGGACGTTTTAAAGAAATTATTGATGAATATGTTAGATTAGGATTTCATGATATATTCTTGAGATCATTGAATCCGTATGGATTCGCTAAGCGTGATGAAAATAAAATCGCTTATCCTTTAGACGATTTCTTAAAAAATTATAAAGAGGGATTGGATTATATTATTGAAATTAATAGAAAAGGGACGTATTTTGTTGAAGGTTATGCCGCATTACTTTTAAAAAGGATCCTAACACCTTATGCTACAGGTTTCGTTGATTTACAATCTCCCTCTGGTGTAGGAATCAGCTGTGCGATGTACGACTATAATGGAAATGTTTATGTTTCAGATGAAGCAAGAATGATGGCTAGAGTAAATAACCATTATTTTAAAATGGGAAATGTAAATGAAAATTCATATCAAGATATGTTTAATGGTGAACTTCTACATAAGGTTATAGAATCTTCATGTACAGAGTGTCTACCAGCTTGTGCAGAATGTGTTTATCAACCATTTTGTGGTGCGGATCCTGTTAGAAATTATTCTGAACAAGGCAGTATAGTAGGTTATAGACCGACAAATGAAACATGCAGAAAGAATAAGTTCATCATGAATTATCTTTTAGTTTTAATTAAAAAGAATGATCCCGAAATTAATTCAATTTTTTGGTCATGGATTACAAAACGAACTGTTATTGAAAATTAAGATGAAACGACTAAAAGGTGATAATTATAACATTAATAATGAGATTCTTGGAAGAATAACGTTTAAAAAACATATAGTTGGAAAGTCAAAATATATTTATGCCTGTAAGGGCACTCCAAATATAACTTCTGGATATCTTGCCATTATTACCGATGGCTCACTTGTTCAAATTAGTAGTCCGATTGTATGTAATGTTGAAGAATTATCATATTTAAACGAAGGTGATGTTGTCACAATTAACGCTGATAATGGAATAAGTGTATTATATGAAAAAAAATCTATTCATAATTCTATAATGCTTACTGAGCTATGTAATCACAGATGTATTATGTGCCCTCAACCACCAATTTCTAAAGAAAATGAAAGGACTGAATTTAATCTTAAACTGATTTCATTATTTGATAAAAAAACGAAATCGATAGCTATAACAGGAGGTGAACCAACTTTAATCGGTGATAAATTATTCACTGTTATACGACATATAAAAAAAGAACTTCCCAATACTTCCATTAGTATTTTATCAAATGGAGTCAAGTTCGCAGATCGAGAGTATGCTAAAAAATTAGAATTATGTTCACATTTTGATTTGCAAGTTGATATACCGCTATTCTCAGATATAGATTCAGAGCATAATAGAATTGTAGGAGCAAAAACTTTTTTTAAGACTATTGAAGGGCTTTATAACTTGGCTTTGTTTAATCAAAATATTGGTATTAGGATAGTTATACATAAACAAACATATAAAAGACTGCCTCAATTGGCAGAATTTATATATAGAAACTTCCCATTTGTATGTCATGTAGCATTTATGCAAATGGAAACAACTGGTCTTGCAGCTAAAAATATTGAAGATCTTTGGATTGATCCCTTTGATTATAATTCAGAGCTAAAAGATGCCGTTTTTAAATTAGCGAGATATGGGATGAATGTTTCAATATTTAATGCACAGTTATGTGTTTTACCTGTTGAATTACGCCAATATGCCAAGCAATCCATTTCTGATTGGAAAGATATATTTTTAGATGAATGCAATGATTGCAGTTCAAAATTTGTATGTGCTGGTTTCTTTAGTTCTTCTAAAGAAATTCATAGCAATCACATCAAAAAAATAACATAGGATTCTGTTTTTTAGGAATAGTTCTCGAAAAGACTAGATTTTTCAAATAAATATTATTTCAGGAATTTAGACTCTTAAATATAATATTGATTTAGAAAATGCTATCTTTGAAAATCTATACAAGTAAAATTGTAATAGTTCATTAATATCCATAAATATTGTTCTGACGAACTTATTACTAGTGATAATTAACGATTAGTATTAATTTAAAAAAAAGGAAAAAGCATGAAGTTGAAAAGACTAATGTATGTAGCTGTTTCTGCAACTATGGCAATTGGCACATTCTTTATTGGTTCAAGCAATAAAGTGTTAGCTAAAGCTAATGTCGGAGGAGATAAACTACAGCAACAGGAACAACAAGCTTTGGTTTTAGTAGCGCCTGCTGCTCAAGGTTATCTTTTAGCTACTCATGGATCACATGGTTCGCATGCATCGCATGCATCACACGTTTCTTCTAGCTTCGCTTAGTGAGAAATGAGTAATTTTATGTGATATGAGAAGCCATTTTGACTTCTCATATCTATTTTTTACAGTTTCATCATTGGGTTGGCAGTAATGCCGAAATACAAACAATCAAAATCATATGATATGAAAAAAGCATTCTACAACTGGACAATTCTTCTTGCAATTCTTTTCGCAACTTCTTGCAGACAAACAGAGAACAAAACGCAACTATCGGCAGACAATGCTTCTGCTACCACCACGACTGCAACAGTGGACACTTCGGGCTACTTCATTAAAAGAATTCTTAACTGTTCACCTAAAGAGGTGGCGAAATATATAGGTAAACCTGACAATGGGCTTAAAGCCACTAATAATTGTACCTACATTAAAGATAATTGCACGACTACAACTTATCAAAATGGTAAATACAAATGTTATTATTTTCATAACATTTTAAAGATGTTTGAAATAAAGGGTAGTTTCCCATTTGACGATAAATCAATTATTCTTGTCGGGTTACCCTTTTCGCAACCAACATTTAAATCTATTGACCAAATTTGGTGGGGTAATAAAAGAGAAGATAATGAAGGCCCCATCTACATTAAAGGGATTAAATCGGTAAATCTTTCTCCAGATGGTGAAATGATTATATGCGTTGAAAAAGATTTTGATAAGAAATTCTAAATCGGTGAACAATGATGCAGATAACAGCACAAAAAAAGGCCATAGATAGCTTACAGACTATTGTATTTGATTTAAAAGATAAATAACCGGCACATAATATGGGCTTGCTGCAAGCGGGGTGCGGGTTTCAGCGGATAGTGTTGTTCTTTTATCTAATTTCAGTGAATTTGGACAGGACACTGTATCACTAGAAAGTGATACTATTCAAAAGAAAAGTTCTACGCAATTTTCAGAAGTAAGTAAAACATTACTTTCTTATAATGGTAAACATTCTTATTTTTTCTCTGTTAGTATAGATAATTTCGATGAGAATCGGAATAATGTCTGGGAGGATATTCAAGAGGAGGCAATGACTATGCCTTATGATAATTATACTATAGTTTTCTTCTTTGATACTAAAGAACATACTCCAGTTTTTGTAAAAACGTGTGATTTTGACCAGAAATACGATAAACATTGCATTGCAGCATTTTGGCATTATCCAAATGGATCTATACAATTTAAGCAGTACCCAATGGAATAAAAAAAAGCATATAACACCACCCGTTAGCTGCAAGGATTAAACCTGGTATTTTGTCATTTGTACTAATATTCAAAATAGAAAAATATGAAGAAGTTCCTTTTATCGATTTTTCTAAATTTTCTGTTAATTGCTCTTGTCTTTCCCCAAGAAAAAATCAAAGTAACGACTTCTAATCTAAACCTAAGACTAACACCTGATTACAGTAGCGAGATCATTACTGTAATCCCAAAAGGTACAATAGTAAAGATTAAGGAGGACTGTGATTGTACGTGGATTCCCGTACTTTATGATGGTAAAGTTGGATATGTCAGTGCAAAGTATCTAAAGATACCAACAAAGAAATCGGATACTGGTAATGTCAAAACCACGAAGTTTAAGCACTATACCAATTCAACAGGTGAAAGAGTTCAATCGCCAACGTACTACAATTCAGCACCTGCAGGAGCGACTGCGTTATGTAGAGATGGAACCTATAGTTTTAGTAGAAGTAGACGTGGAACTTGCTCGCACCATGGAGGTGTAGCACGTTGGTTATAATTTGTCGATTGATAAAAAACACAGTCCTAACAATACAAACCACGTCCGCCTGAAGGCGCACGCAGTCTAGTTCTGTCACATATTATAATGGATCTAGCGATTTATATTTGCCAATTGGTCAGAAAATGGACCAAAGCAAATTAAATGTATTGCCTTCCTACTGTAAGTTCGAGGAGTCAATTCGTAACTCTTTGCGTGAGTTAACCCTTTTATAACCCCACTCGGTCGCAGGCGGAAGAGGGGTGAATACTGAGTTTCATTGGAGGAGGGCGCCCGAGGTGGTGTGGGCCCGGCAAAACAAAATATTGCAGGCTCGCAGAGACAAAATTTTTGTGCCGGGGGCGCGCCGCCGACCAGTCCCGATCGACTGAAACTCAGTCTTCACCCCTCGCAGCCGGAGAACGTCAAGAGTATAGCAAGAAAAAAAGCGGCAAAAACGGAATAGACCGTGGTTTCGCACTTGTGTTGTGAATGAAATCAGTTCTTGAAACGTCGCTTATCGGTTAAAATCAGCACGAAAAGCATCAACGCAGCCAGCAAGGACATTGCACCACCAAAGTAAAAAGGAACATCCGCATTGACCTTATCGTACAGAATTCCTGCCAACAAGCTGGCTGGCAGCAGTGTCAGCCCAATCAGCGCATTGTATATGCCCAAACCCGTTCCTTTTTTGTCAGAATCAACCAAATCTGAAACAAATGCCTTCTGGGTGCCGTCTGTCATAGCTGAATAGAGCCCATAAAGTGCAAACAGGCCCATGATGGCTTTCACATCGGACGACCATCCAAAGCCGAAATAAACCACGGCATACACCAAATAGCCCACTGCCAGCATCTTTTCCTTGCCGACCTTGTCCGAAATCAGGCTATCCCTGGGAGCAGTGCGGACTCCCTTCCCCACCCGTTCGGCAAAACGAAGATAAAGCACTTGAACCGGACTAATGACGAAGGCGTAAAAGGGCATGATCAACGAAGACAACCCGTAACCGATGAGCATGAAGGGTTTGTTTTTGCCGATTTTGTCACTCCAGAACCCTGAAATTGTTCATTCTTTGTTTACATTTTTTAAATTAATACTCTCGATAAATGGATTGTTGTTAATCATTGTCTTTTCATTTTATGCTTCGCAAACTTAGGAGACAAGGGTAAAATGTATTTTTTGATATGCAATCATTTGGCAGCTTATTTATACACCGCTTCCGTAATTTTCCTATATTTGCACAATCACTGGGTACAAGGCCACCTCATTATCAAGCTAGGTGTATCGTTGGACTTTGCGTTGGACTAGGTATTTTTGACCATTTTAAAAGGCTGATTAATAGCCTAATAACTGAATAGGTTCGAATCCCCCTTCTTCCGCGCTTTGAAAACAGAGGATATCTTCCACCGAAGATGTCCTTTGTTCGTTAACTCTCAAAATTCTACACTATGAAGCATCTTTTAAGAATTTTGCCCGTCTTGGCGCTCCTTTTTACTGCTTGCCAACAGGAAGAAATCATTCCATCTGGTAACATCACCCAAGTGACCCACACTATCTATTCCGATTATTTTCAGATCAATGTCTCTGATGGCATCCAATATACCATCACTCCTTCTGATTCAGACAAAGTGGTGATTGAAACGGATGATAACGTACAGGCTGAAGTTTCTGTCAAACAAGTGGGCAACATCATTTACATCAGTAGGAATGCGGATAGCAATGTGAAATGGAATCTAGCCACCGTCAAGGCCAACATCCAGACCGCTCAAACCATTTATGCCATTCAGGGCGAAAATGGATCCAAAGGCTCCTGTGACTTTTCACTTTGGGGTGTGGGAGGTCTCCTTAAAATCATGCTTTCAGGCGGCAGCACCTTTAATTCACCCATTTCCATGGCAGGTGGCAGCGTTTGGGTAGAGCTTTCAGACGGGTCAGAAGCCACTTTGATCGGTATTGCCAATGAAATGCGACTGCTATTGGAATCAGGAAGCAAACTGAATGCCTACGACTTGACAGCGACCAACTTGATTCTTCAGATATTTTCAGGAGCCTCTACCGCTTACTCGACGGTGACTGAAAAAATCTTTGCGGTGGATGCAAAGGGTGGAAGCACCTTATATTATAAAGGAGCAGGCATTGTTAATCCTTTATCTTCTTTCAGCGAGGGGGCTTCAGCCGTGCATGTAAATTAGATTTTTGGTGGCGCTTATCGGTGAAAATCAGCACAAGCAACATCAGGGCAGCTAGCAGTGACATTGCAGCTCCAAAGTAAAAGGGTACATCCGCATTGACCTTATCGTAGAGAATTCCAGCCAACAAACTGGCCGGAAGCAGTGTTAATCCGATTATCGCATTATAAATACCCAATCCTGTACCTTTTTTGTCTGCATCGACCAAATCCGATACAAAAGCTTTCTGAGTGCCGTCCGTCATGGCTGAATATAGGCCATACAAGGCAAAAAGGCCCATGATAGCTTTGATATCAGTCGACCAGCCGAAACCAAAATAGACCAGGGCATACAGCAAATAACCACCTGCCAACATTTTTTCCTTACCGACCTTATCCGAAAGTACGCCCATTGGTACGGCAAGTGCCACTGAAACGACGCTGGTGATGAGGTAAACTAAGGGAATGAAAGCCACCTTCACTCCTATTTCATTGGCTTTGACAAGCAATAAGGCATCGGTTGAATTTCCAAGTGTAAAGACAAAAATCACGGCCAGGAATGCGTAATACCTTTTGGGAAAGGACTTCAGTCCACTCCAAACAATAGGCTTGTCCTTCACCTTTTTGACTTCTTTAACCCCGAAAATAAGGGCAATGATACCAAATATGGCAGGAATTCCAGCAAACAGAAAAATGATTCGGTAATTGTTTGGAATGAAAAGCAACAGCAGAAACGCCAGAATAGGCCCTAGAATGGCGCCCATATTGTCCATCGCCTTTTGAACACCAAAGGCTTTACCCCGATCACCTTTCGCGACCGATCCTGCAATCAGGCTGTCTCTTGGGGCGGTGCGGATACCCTTTCCCACCCGTTCAACAAAACGCAGGTAAAGTACTTGTACCGGACTGATCACCAAGGCATAAAAAGGCATGATGAGTGAAGAAAGTCCGTATCCGATAAGCATGAAAGGCTTGTTTTTTCCGATTTTGTCACTCCAGAAACCTGAAAATGTTTTAACCAACGCAGCCGTACTTTCAGCAATGCCTTCGATAATGGCAAGGCTTGTTTTTGATGCGCCGATGGACATCAGGAACATAGGCATGACCGAATACACCATTTTGGTAGAGGTGTCGGTCAGAAAACTGGTCAGGCCGGTAAACAGGATGTTCTTGCTGATTCCTTTCATAAATAACGGCTTTGTATCAGTCGAAGTTGCTGTTCGAGCATTCGAACTTTGGGCATGTTGAAACCAGCCTTTTCAGCTGCTTCCAGTGGTGCTGAGTAAATAGCATCGATTTCCAGGGGGCGCTTGAAGTCGAAATCCAGTTTCATGCTGGTCGCGTAGGGCTTCATCTCGAGGGTATATTCCAACATGACTTGGGCATATTTCTCGCTGATCTTTACACCGCAGGCATTTGCTGCCCCAATCACTTCCAACATCAAATCATTGCAAAGGTCATAGGTAGCTGGATACGCCATGAGTTCTGATGTCAGGGCGTTCATGACCACGGTAAGGCCATTGTATGGAACATTCCAGACCAGCTTTTTCCAACGGGAGCACAACAAATCGTCCGAGAGTTCACAGGGTACATGAGCAGCTACAAAATCAGCACAAACCTGCTCCAAAATAGTTGAAGTGTCGCCCTGATAGGATCCGACTGAAATTTTACCGTGTTCCGAATGTACGATGTGACCTGGTCCGAACTTTCCCGAGCAAATGAATCCAAGGCCACCAGCTATGGAAAGATCTGGGAAGTCGGCAGCAAGGCGGGCTTCGTTGCCCAAACCATTCTGAATAAGGATTACGGTGGTTTGTTTGCCCAATAGAGGTGGTAATAACGTTTTAAGCAAGTCGTTGGAGGTGGTTTTCAGTCCGACCAGCACGACATCACAAACGGGCATATCCTCAGTACGGTGATAGGCATTGACTTTTTCCAGATGGAAATCGCCAAACACGGAATCGACTCTCAAGCCGAGGTTCCGCACATGTTCAAAATCACTGTGAAACAGAAAATGAACTTCCTGCCCCGAGTGAGCAAGCATACCTCCGTAGAAACCACCAATGCCACCAGTACCGATGACTCCGTATCTTAACTTTTTCATGAATTCGTACTTTATACTGCTGCAAAGGTACAAAGTTTGTCGTGTTGCAGCGACTTTCGGGCATAGAAAAAGGTTGCCCTTGTGAGACAACCTTTACTGGAGGTACCTGGCGGATTCGAACCGCCGTAATCGGTTTTGCAGACCGGTGCCTAGCCACTCGGCCAAGGTACCCTTTTTAGTGTTTTGCGGGTGCAAAGATAGGGATATTTTCTAGTTGGACAAGAGCGTCCGGCACTTTTTTAGTGCTCAAATACGACCATTTCAGAGAGGCTGCGCTTCAAAGGAATAATATCGACGTCCACACCATATTGAATGCCCTTGTTGTCAAAGAATGCTTCAACTGTTTTTTTGGCCAGCTCCGGATGGTTGTTGTCATTGCTGAGGTGACAAAGGTAAATGTGTTTCAGTTTTGAATGCCAGTGTTCTGCCAAGAAAGCACCTGCATCGTGGTTGCTGAGATGACCGGTTTCACTTAGTATTCGTTCCTTCAGGTAATACGGATAGCGGCCACCCTTCAACATCTCATGATCGTAATTGGCCTCCAGGATAGCGATATTGGCTTCAGCGATGTATTGCCGAAGGGAATCGTTCACATTGCCCAGGTCGGTTGCAACCAAGATGCCATGTTCCCTGTAGCGGATGAAAAAACCGGCATTATCGGTTCCATCATGCGAAACAGGGAAGGAAACAATCCGGAATTCGCCAATCGCAAATTCCACGTTGTTCTCCAGATATTTCCGGCTTCCAATAAGCTTCTGAGTCATGCCGTAACTGTGGTCCATCCCGTTGTGCGTCTTGGCCGTAGCATAGACCGGTATGTTGTACTTTTCTCCCAAGGTACCAACGGATTTGATATGGTCGTGGTGATCGTGCGTGATGAAGATGCCGAGAATCTGGCTGAAATCGACGCCAACCTGCCTAAGCTCCTTGCGGATGGTCCGGGAACCAATTCCTGCATCTATCAGAATGCCTTGCATGGTGTTTCCGAAGTAGTAACAGTTGCCACTGCTTCCGCTGCCAAGGCTTAAAAATCGTAATCTGTCCATGAAATCAATTAATGGCTGCAAAGGTAGTCTTTTTCGCGACTCCCTCTTGTCTGAATAGGAGGTTTTTATACCTTTGTCCCAAAACCCAGCAACATGAGCATCAAAATTCAGGAAAAGAAACTCCAACAGGCAGCCGGTGAAGACATGGACGCCTATCTGGCCGTATTCACGGACGCCTACCTCGAAGCAACAGGAGGGCAATTGAATGAACAGACCATGCCCCTGCTGAACGGTATGCAACACAGCCTGTTGGCCTACCATTATTTTCGGGAAGAAGTAATGCAAGGTGGTTTTATATCCTTGATCCAGAACGGTTACGGCAGCTATATTTTCCGAAATCCCTTTGCCAAAGCGTTGAAGACTTTTGGCGCTGATGAACTTTCAAAAATGGTTTACAAAGCCAGAGAAGTCTACGACAGGCATCAAGAGGAACTTGAACGCGAAACCACCGAAGAGGAATTCACGGCTATGTTTGAGGAATTTGAAGTCTTTGACGATATTGAGGAACGGTTCTTTGAAATCGAGGAAGATTGCACTGCAACTATTGCCCGTTTTGTGGACGAGCATATGGAAGACTTCGGCGAAGTCATCAGTTCTTCCTAAATACGATACTGATTTCCGGGAATTTCTCTGTCAATTCGGCTTTCTTGCCTTCAGCCTGTTCCGGTGTTGGAAAAGATGCGACAATAATGCGGTACAACTGATCCTGGTTTTGAACCAGCAGTGCCGGATACTTATCCTCTTTCATCTGCTCATAATATCCTCGAGCATTCGTCCTGTTGATGAATGTTTTAGCGACCAAGTTGTAATCCAGAAACAATTTTTCATTTCCCAAAAGAAAGGTCAGGTTTTCCGTGCGGTACACAGCGGTCGAATCGGTTGAGGTGGCTAGGCTGTCCAGGTGGACGGTCATGGTGGTTTTAGCCCTTGAATTCACTTTCGCTTCTTCCTTATCCTTCAATCTCTGATAGGCCAAATTGTAGGCTTCCAGATTGGATTTACAGGCCGGCAGTACCATCAGCCCCAAAAGAATAAAAACGACGTATTTTCTCATAATGATGGGTTTTCTTCCTGCAAATATACAAAATGCGGATCAAGTTTATAGCAAAAACAACATCAACACGCCTCCTACAGATACAAAAGCACCCAGGAGTTCCAGCAAGGCGATTTTTTTGCCTTTGATCAGTGCAGGAACAATCAGTACGATGGGCGTCAGGGACATCAGGGCAGATGCAATACCGGTTTCAGTCATGGTAATGGCCATCATGGAAAGACCGACACCCAAACCTGGTCCGAAAAAGGAACCGACGGTGATGAATTTCATGGAGCCACCGTCTTTAGTCGCTTTTAGTAAGGAGGGCCAACGTCTAAGGACGGTAATGAGCAGGGCGAAAAAGATGAAACCAGTGATGATACGGATTTGGGTAGCGGCAAACGGGTCGTAATCCCCCATTCCCTTTTTGCTGAACACCAATCCGCAAGCCTGTCCCAAGGCACCACCCAATGCGAGTAACAAACCTTTGATGGAAAGTTTCATTCCGGTCTTTTCACGATGGTGACTCAAAAAAGCCATCAAAATGCCACTGATAATGAGCATGATTCCAAAAACGTGTGTGATTCTTAGTTTTTCCCCTAAGATTGCAAAACCGATGATGGCTGTCAGTGCAGGTGAAAAAGTCATGACCAACATGGACATTCGTGCCCCAATGACAGTTAATGATTTGAACAACATCAAATCACCAATGAAAAATCCGATCAGACCAGAAACCGAAAGCCAGATCCATTGTTGCGAACCCGCACCGGTGGGGAAAAAGGAACCGCGGGCAATGAGTCCATAAATACCCAGCATGGCAAATGCCACCACAAGTCGTAGGATATTGACTTCCAGTGAACCGACCTTGCGGCTGGCAGCCTCGAACGAGGAGGAACTGGCAGCCCAGCAGACAGAAACGGATAAGGCGACTGCTTCGCCTAGAAAGGGTAGTTGCATAGCGGTTTTTAGAAGCCCCAAAAGTACAGAATTTTTCGGTTTTTACGTATCTTTGATACACGAATATACGCAACGCTTTATATGAACTACGCCCAGACCCTGGATTTCTTGTTCAATCAGATTCCATTTTTTCAACAAAATGGTTCAGCCGCTTACAAACCAGGATTGCAAAACATTGAAGCACTGGATGCCTGGTGTGGCTCACCGCACAAACGCTACCCCACCATTCATGTGGGCGGAACCAATGGCAAAGGCTCGGTTTCGAACCTGATCGCTTCAGTTTTGCAGGAAGCCGGTTACAAAACAGGGCTATACACTTCTCCGCACTTGAAAGATTTCAGGGAACGAATGCGTGTAAACGGGCGCATGATTCCCGAACAACGGGTCGTTAATTTCGTAGAACATTTTCGTCGTGACTGTTCCCTGGTAGAACCCTCTTTTTTTGAATTGACCACCGAACTTGCCTTCCAGTGGTTTGCAGAAGAACAGGTGGAGGTGGCTGTCATTGAAGTCGGATTGGGTGGCAGACTGGACAGCACCAACATCATTCACCCGGATGTTTCTGTCATTACAAACATCAGCTTTGATCACATGGCCTTGTTGGGTGATACTCTTGAGAAGATTGCTTTTGAAAAGGCAGGCATTATGAAAAAAGGCGTTCCGGTGGTCATCGGAAAGGCTGACGGAGTGGTCAGAGAGGTCTTTGAGTCGCAGTCCAATGCAGTTTCCACCCAAATGTTTTGGGCCTTCGAAGAATTCCCGACAAAACTAGGTAAAGACCAATATAACAACACATTGATTAATTGCGAAGGGGGCATTCATTTATACAATGATATCCCCTGCGCACTAAGCGGCATTTATCAGATGGAGAATGCGGCAACCACGCTCTCCTTGGTGGAACGCCTTCGTGAAAAGAACTATAAAATTAAGGACAATGCCGTTTATAAAGGCTTCAGCAACGTCCTTTCGAACACGGGATTAAGGGGTCGCTGGGAAACATTGAGCAGACAACCGCATGTGATTTGCGACACAGGGCATAATGTGGCAGGCATTCAATTCGTAACGGAGCAATTGCGACAAACGCCGCATGAAAACCTCCATTTTGTAGTGGGCATGGTCAACGACAAGGATGTAAGCGGTGTGTTGAAACTCCTGCCCAAAGATGCCGTCTACTATTTTACGAAAGCCAGTATACCCAGAGCCTTGCATGAAAACGAACTGGCCTTGCTGGCTGAACAGTTCGGTCTGAAGGGCAACACCTACCCCACCGTGTCTGAAGCCCTGGCTGCCGCAAAAATAGAATGCCGCCCGAACGATCTGGTGTTCGTGGGCGGCAGTACTTTTGTAGTGGCCGAAGCGCTTTAAACGTTTATTCTTCGACGTCCGGAGCCGGGGTCATAGTGTGATAAACGTTGGAAACATCTTCATCATCCTCCAGCTTTTCAATAAGTTTGTCTAAAGTGACACGTTGTTCTTCGGTCACATCCTTGACTTCGTTCGGGAAACGTTCGAATTCGGCAGAAACGATTTCATAACCGTTTTCTTCCAGATAATTCTGTATGCGGGAGAAATCTTCAGGCTGACCGTAAATCACGATTTCGTTTTCGTCCATTTCAAGTTCTTCGGCACCGTAATCAATAATATCGAGTTCCAGTTCTTCCACATCGATGCCTTCTTTAGGAACAACCTTGAAAACAGATTTGCGGTCAAAGATAAATGAAAGGCTACCTGAAGTACCCAACGAGCCACCGTGACGGGTCAGGTAACTGCGTACGTTGGCAACTGTACGAGTGGTGTTATCCGTCTGAGTTTCAACCAAAATGGCGATACCGAAGGGGCCATAACCTTCGTAAACCATGTCCTTATAATCGCCGAAATCCTTGGAAACGGCCTTTTTAATGGCTCTATCCACATTTTCCTTAGGCATGTTGGCAGCCTTGGCATTCTGCATCAAGACACGAAGGCGCGGATTGGAATCCGGATCCGGACCTGAGGCTTTTACACTAATGGATATTTCTTTACCAATTTTAGTGAATGTGCGGGCCATGTTGCCCCAACGCTTCATTTTTCGTGCTTTGCGATATTCAAACGCTCTTCCCATAACAATTCTTAAATTTAAAAATCTATTTAACGCAGGCTGGCTCCCAGTTGCGATTCAAAGTTCTTGATCAATTTGTTCATAATGCCCTCAATGAGTTTTTCGTTAAGGGTTTGTGTTTCGTCCTGCAAGGTAAAGCTCACAGCATAAGACTTCTTACCCTGTGGCAAATTCTTGCCCTCGAAGACGTCAAAAAGCGATACGCTTTTCAGAAGTTTCTTTTCAGTGGCCAATGCAATCTTTTCAATGTCCGCAAAACGAACAGTCTTGTCAATCAGGAGCGCCAAGTCACGGCGCACTTCCGGATACTTAGGCAGTTCCGAGTAGCTGACTTTGGCTTTTTTCGCCTGATCCAACAGCGTTTTCCAAAGAATGTCTGCGTAAAAGACATCTGTATCAATGTCGAATTTCTTGAGCAAACCGGCCTGAATGCTTCCTAGCTTGGCAAGCAACTTGCCTCCACGAGTGCTGAAAACCAAGCTATTAGCGAATACATCATCGGAGCTCTCTTCCACAATTACGGCATTGCGTTCAACACCCAGACGTGTCAGAACGTTTTCTACATAAGCCTTCAGCTCATAGAAGGACGTCTTTTCCTCCGCATGAATCCAGGTCTGAGCGGTCTTGTTACCGGTAATCCAGAGACCTAGGTGATATTCTTCGCTGTACGGCGACAAACGATTTTCTGCGTTGCGGTTTTCTGCGTTGAAATGGTAACAATTGCCGTATTCGTAGAACTTGAGGTCCTGTTTGCGGCGGTTGCGGTTGTAAGCGATGCTTTCGAGACCTCCAAAAAGCAATGTCTGACGCATGCCGTTCAAATCCGAGCTCAAGGGATTGAGCAACAACACCGTTTCTTCCGTCGGGAAGCTCTTCAAATCTGCATAGTAAGCGGATGAAGTCAGTGAATTGTTCAGTATTTCGTTGAAGCCCGAGGCCGTCAGTTGTTCGGCTATCAGATTCTGAAGCTTGTGGCTGTCCGGTTTGTTGGAATAGGAAATGTTGGATTTCAGGGAATCGCTGATTTCCACGTTGTTGTATCCGTAGATGCGGAGAATGTCTTCGATGACGTCTACATCGCGCTGTACATCAACGCGGTAGGCAGGAACTTTCAATTCCAGCAGGTCGCCGTTTTCGGAAAGGATCTCAATATCCAACGCTTTCAGGATGGATTTTACCTGAGCAGGTTCCAAAACCTTACCAATCAATAAATTTGTTTTCTTCAAACTCAACGAAACGCGGAAATCTTCGATTGGCTTCGGGTAAATATCCACGATTTCGCTGGAAATGGTACCTCCGCACAACTCCTTGACCATCAGGGCAGCGCGTTTCAGCACATACACCGTGTTGTTGGGGTCTGCACCGCGTTCGAAGCGGAAAGAGGCATCCGTGTTCAAACCGTGACGACGAGCTGTCTTGCGGATCCAAACCGGGTGAAAATAAGCGCTTTCAATGAAAATGCGTGTAGTCTTTTCAGAAACGCCAGAATCCACACCACCGAAAACGCCGCCGATGCACATGGGTTCGTCGGCATCGCAAATCATCAGGTCGTTTGCAGAAAGCTTGCGTTCTATTTCATCCAAGGTTTTGAAAGCCGTTCCCTCCGGAGTGGTACGAACGCGAACCGTATTTCCCTTGATTTTATCACCGTCAAAAGCATGCAAAGGCTGTCCTGTTTCGTGAAGCAGGTAGTTGGTGATGTCCACTACGTTGTTAATGGGGCGAACACCTATCAGGCGCAATCGGTCCTGCAACCATTTGGGTGATTCGGCAACAATGATGCCGGAAACGGTCACACCGGCGTATCGTGGACAGGCTTCAGAATTCTCAACAATTACTTCAACTTTAAAGTCGTTATTATCTGATTTAAAGCCTTCTACCGATGGTTTAAATAATTCAATAGAAGGATTATTCTGTTTCAGGAAAGCAGCTAGATCGCGAGCCACACCGTAGTGTGAAGAGGCATCTACACGGTTGGGAGTGATATCTACTTCCAGCACAAACTCGCTGGTAATGCCGTAATATTCCTTGGCGGACATACCTACCGCAGCATCAGCAGGCAATACAATGATACCATCGTGACTGGTGCCGATTCCGATTTCATCCTCGGCACAAATCATACCGAATGACTCTTGACCACGAATCTTGGATTTCTTGATGGTGAAGCTTTCATCTCCGTCATACAGCTTGGTTCCGACAACAGCTACCACCACTTTCTGACCGGCAGCCACATTGGGAGCGCCACATACGATTTTCAACGGTTCCTCCTGTCCTACGTTCACCGTAGTCAGGTGCAAATGATCGGAATCAGGATGCTCGGTGCAGGTAAGCACTTCACCTATTAAAAGCCCTTCCAGACCGCCTTTGACCGTTTCAACTTCCTCGTAAGGACCGTTTTCAAGTCCAATGGAAGTGAGAGCCTTCGCGGTTTCTTCCGGGTTGAGATTAAAATTTAGGAACTCCTTGAGCCAATTATAAGAAATGTTCATTATACTAGTCTTTAATACTTTACATTCAGATCCGCCATCACTTTGCGAATCTTTTCGTAGGTGGTGATTCGGGTTGGCACGAGCGGCAACCGCAATTTGTTTTCAATAAATCCCATGGCGTTCAGCATGCACTTGACACCGGCAGGATTTCCATCCACGAAAAGCAAGTTGAAAAGCTCCGTGAAACTGTGGTGAATTTCCAGTGCATTCTTGTAATCTCCTTTGAGTGCCAAGCGGACCATACGGCTGAATTCCTTAGGGAACGCATTGCCTATCACGGATATAACACCGACTGCACCAAGTGTGATCAAGGGAAAGGTAATACCGTCGTCGCCCGAAATGACCATGAAGTCCTTGGGTTTGTTCTTGATGATTTCGTCCATCTGGGAAATGTTTCCGGATGCTTCCTTTACAGCCACGATGTTTTCGAAATCCCTAGCTAGACGCAGCGTGGTATCGGATGTCATGTTCACGCCGGTACGTCCGGGAACATTGTACAACACGATGGGCAATTCCGTTGCTTCGGCAATGGCCTTATAATGCTGATAAATGCCTTCTTGAGAGGGTTTATTGTAGTAGGGCGTCACCGAAAGGATGGCGTCGACACCAGTGAAATCTTTGGCTTTGAGCTCCTCAACCACCGCCCGCGTGCAGTTGCCGCCGACACCCAATACGATGGGCACCCGGCCTTTGACGCGGTTGATTATGAAAGCGGTGACCTGTTTTTTTTCCTCCTCGGTCAGGGTGGCCGTTTCGGCCGTGGTTCCCAACACGACAAGGTAATCGATGCCGTTCTTGATCTGGTAGTCCACCAGACGTCCAAGAGCGGTATAATCGACACTTTCGTCTTCATTAAAGGGAGTGATCAAAGCCACTCCCATGCCAGTCAGTTTATTATTAATCATGAGATCTCGCGATTAGGCGGGTTTTTACGTCGTTTCGAAGCGCATGCAAAAGTACTAAAAATACTACTTAGAGCGAATACTCTTCATGTAAAAATGCAATTGGCTAGTCAAAAAAACAAAACTTTGATTGGTATCGTATTCCAGCAACAGGTCATCCACTATTTTTTCTTCTCGGTGGAAGCCAACCCGATAGCTTGCATCCGATTTCAGGGACAAGTATTGCAGAACCGGATGAGGTTGTACCGTCAGGTCAATGAGTGTATCTGGCATGAGGGATTTAAAATTTTCCATCACATGATGTTGTGGAAAGCCATTGAAATTCAACTGTTTTCGGTTCAAGACCGTAAAACTGTCTGGTAGCACAGGAACTTCATTTTTGGCAGTAGGATTGTACGTATAGGAAAAAACCTCCTTCCCGGCAAATTTCAACGATTTGGCCAAATCTTTCACCTCTTCCGCATGTTCCAGATCAAAAAGAATGACCACCCGATGGATGTCGACATACTCCCGAAAACATTTCTTCCGGTTGAATTCCTTCGTGATTTTCCGGATTTTATTTACTAAAAAATATAGAATCTTCATGATTGTCAAGCGTTTAGCATTTGAAGAAATTCATTTTCGGAAATCAGTCTGACACCCAATGCGGCAGCTTTTTCCAGTTTCGCAGGGCCCATATTTTCACCCGCCAGTATGTAACTGGTCTTGGCTGAAACTGAACCTGAGTTCTTTCCACCATTTTTTTCAATCATTTCCTTGTACTCGTCGCGGGAATGTTTGGCAAAAGTCCCGCTAATGACTATGGTCAGACCTTCCAGCACTGTTCCCTTTTCAGCTATTTGATCGGCTGAAATCGCCATCTGCAGGCCTGCAGCTTTCAAAGCCTCCACTTCCAGCCGATTTTTTTCAGATGCAAAGAAGGCGACAACACTTTCTGCAATTTTGATGCCTACCTCCTCCACTTGAACCAATTCCTCCACTGTAGCCATTTCAATCATTTCCATGGAATGCATGGAACGAGCCAGTTTTTTGGCAACGGTTTCACCCACAAAACGGATGCCGAGGGCGAAAAGCAACCGTTCAAATGGTACGTTTTTTGATTCCCGCAGGCTTTGCAGAATGTTTCGGGCTGATTTTTCGCCCATCCGTTCCATATTGGCCAACGTATGTCCGTCCAAAGCGTACAGATCCGATGGACGACGTATCTTACCTGCCTGATAAAGCGCATCCACGGTTTCCGTACCCAGCCCGTCAATGTTCATGGCCTTGCGGTGGATGAAATGTTCCAACCTGGCCTTTATTTGTGGAGGACAATCGATCTGATTGGGACAGTAATGTGCAGCTTCGCCATCAAATCGTTTCAGTTCCGCTCCGCATTCTGGACAATTCCGGATGAAACGGACCTTGTCTCCGACTAAAAAACGGGAATTTAAATCGACGCCTATAATTTTGGGTATGATTTCACCACCCTTTTCGACAAAAACCATGTCACCGATGTGTAAATCCAGCGATTGGATCACATCATCATTGTGCAAAGTAGCTCTTTTAACGACGGTACCCGAAAGTTGCACCGGATCCAGATTGGCCACAGGAGTGACTGCCCCAGTCCTACCCACTTGAAAGGATACTGAATTCAGTCGTGTGCAAGCTTGTTCAGCCTTGAATTTATAAGCAATGGCCCACCGTGGTGATTTGGCGGTGAAACCCAGATTCTTTTGTTGCTTGAGGGAATTAACCTTGATAACAATGCCATCGGTCGCGACAGGTAGGTTTTTTCGCTCCTTGTCCCAATGTCGGATAAATTCAAAAACTTCTTCCAGGTCGTTGCAAAGCCGCATGGAATCGGCAATACGAAAGCCCCAGGAGGCTGCTTTCTGCAGGTTTTCATAATGTCCGTCCGTTGGAAGATCATCTCCGAGCATATGATACAGGTAAGCATCCAGTTTTCGTGCCGAAACCATCGAGGAATTCTGTAATTTCAGCGTTCCTGACGCGGCATTCCGAGGATTTGCAAACAAAGCTTCTTCCTGCCTTTCGCGTTCGCGGTTTAGTCCGTCGAACACTTCCCAAGGCATCAGAATTTCACCCCTGATTTCGAATTCAACTGGAAAATCGGTGCCAAACAACGTCAGGGGAATACTGCGGATGGTCTTGACGTTTTCGGTCACATTGTCGCCAAGAACGCCATCACCGCGAGTTAATGCCTTGAATAGTCGGCCTTTGACATAAGTCAGCGAAATGGATACTCCATCAAATTTGAGTTCACAAACCAGCTGAAACGGTTCATTCAACGTTTTGAGTGTCCTATCGTAGAAATCACTCACCTCAGCTTCGGAATACGTGTTCCCAAGTGAAAGCATTGGATATTTGTGTCCTTCCTGACTGAACCCTTTGCTGATGTCACTGCCAACCCGTTGTGAAGGTGAATGCTCGTCCCGAAATTCAGGATTATGCTCCTCCAACTCCAGCAAACGACGCAATTTGACATCAAAGTCAAAATCAGTCATCGAGGGAGCTGAAAGCACGTAATAATCGTGGTTGGCACGATTTAGTTCAAGTCGTAGCTGCTGAATTTCTGTTTCCGGTGACATGGATCAGGGTTTATCCGTCAAAATTACGAAAAAAAAGGAGACCCTGAATTATTACGCTTCATAAGGACGGTCTGTTTTGCATCTTTTCACAGCACCCTTTCCGGTTTATCTGTCCAAAGATTGTATATTTGCAGGCACAAACCACCTGTTTCACATGCAAAACTTTCTGAAATCTCTCTTGTTTCTGGTGTTGCTCGGCTTCGGACCGATGGCCTTCGGCCAAGAGGATCAGGGTGGTGAGGATCAGCCTTCCGGCATGAGCACAGGTCTTAACTCCGACAATCAGAGCGGCGCTGACGAAGCAACCAAGAAACCTGAAAAAACCTACGTTTCCCGAATGCGGGCCTTGCGACTTGACGCGTTCCTCGGAGACAAAACGGTCGCAGAAATGGACACGATTCCCCTTCATTTTCAGAATATAACCTTTCCTGAAAAAAATAAGACTGTCAGTTCACAATACCTGGCCAACATCGGTTCCCCCTTTCAGTCGAAAATATACCTGGACAGGAATGAAAGAACACCGTTTCTGTTCGGCAGAGTCTATGAGAACTGGCTGACAGCTCCCGAAGAGCAGCTATTCTATAACACAACCACACCGTATACCAACCTCCGCTATCTAACCACCTACGGCAACGAAGCCACGGCGGAGGAAGACTTCAAGTTCCTTTTCACAGTAAACGTAAACAAATACCTGAACATTGGTGTAGATTACGAAATTCTTTATGCGAGGGGATTTTACAACCACAATTCCAACCGTGACAAACTGGCGAACATCTTTGGTAATTACCAGAGCCCACGCTACGAAGCTTTCTGGAAACTTTCTTTCAATTACCTGGAGAATTTTGAGAACGGCGGTATTACTGACGATGAATTCATTACCAAGCCGATGCTGAAGAGCGGCGGACTCAGTCAATATGAAAGCATCAACATTCCTGTTGCATTTACAGATGCCAAAAGCTTATACCGAAACACGCAATTCTTTTTGAACCACAAATACCATTTGGGTTTTGAACGAATGGACATTGTAAAAAAAGACAGTGTCTCTGATAAAAAGCCAGTTGTTCCAGTGACACCGGACACTATTATAAGCTTTGTTCCGGTTTCGAGCTTCATCCACACCTTATATATGGATCTTGGACAACGGACCTACAGTTCCACGTCGGCCAACTTGAATTATTACAACCATGCCTTTCTGAATAATAAATCCACTGCTGACACCTCTGCCCTCCTGGAAGTCCGAAACACGCTTGGTCTTTCATTGGTGGAAGGCTTCCACAAATGGGCTAAATTCGGGCTAACAGCTTTCATCGAACATGATTTTAGAAAATACGTGCGGTTGGTACCTTACGCAACTTTACTTGGAAATAGCTCCTATTCCAAACCCTACGTGAACAATTACGTCTATCATTACGAAAGCCTGGTTTGGGCCGGAGGTGAACTGTCCAAACAGACCGGTGAACTACTCACTTTTTCTGCGTTGGCTAAAATTTGTGTCCTAGGTGAAAAATTGGGCGATTTTGAATTGAGCGGCGACTTGAAAACCACCTTCAGACTCTGGGATCATCCTGTCAGCCTATCCGCTGATGGATCCATTAAAAATCAGCATCCCGACTATTTTCTCGAGAACTACGTTTCCAACCATTTCGTTTGGGGAAACCACTTCAATAATGAATACAAGACATTGGTCCGGGGAAACTTGACCATACCCGCACTAGGCTTCGAAGCACACGCCGGCGTTGAGAACCTCAGCAACCTGATCTATTTCAATACTGATGCGGTACCCGACCAGTACAACGGAAATGTTCAAGTATTGTCTTTGAATCTGAGACAGCATCTTGGAGCGGGCATTTTGAATTGGGACAACGACGTTGCTTATCAATTGTCGAGCAACCAAAATGTGCTGCCCCTCCCCGTTTTATCTGTTTTATCCGACCTATACCTCAAATTCACGCTTTCCAAAGTGCTCCATACGCATTTAGGTGTGGATTGCCGCTATAATACAGCCTATTACGCTCAGGCTTATATGCCTGCACTTGGGCAATTCTACAATCAAAAGGAGCTGAAAATCGGGAATTATCCATTTATGAATGCATACGCCAACTTTCATCTCAAAAGGATGCGCTTCTTTATCATGTATTCCCATCTGAGCAGGCTATTCGCAGATCCGCAGTATTTTTCGGCACCCCATTACCCACTCAATCCGGCTATCTTAAAAGTCGGCCTTTCCTGGAACTTCTATGATTAAGAAACACCTACATCCGTCCTTTCTGCTGCTTTATGCATTCCTTGCATTCTGGGTAGCTTTTGCCATATGGATGGGCGTACAGGAGGCAAACAAAGTTGCCGGAGACTTTCCAAAAATTAAGAAAGACGGCGTGCTCAGAGTTTGTGGTGAAGAGGATTTGTTCAGCTTTTACGAACACAAGGACAGTTCCTTCGGTTTTTACTATGAAATGTCGAAAGCCTTTGCCGAAAGGCACCACTTAAAATTGGTCTATATAGGTGAAGCCAGCCTGAACAATCGTCTGAAAATGCTGGAAGACAATCAATGCGATTTATTGACAGGTCCGCTTTCTGTCGTATCCGATTTGCGAAAACAAGTGGATTTTACCAAAAGCATTCTCGAAAGCAAACTAGTACTGATTCAACGAAAAAGCAACAAACTTAATCCAAGCGATGTTGTTCGAAATCAGGTCGATTTCAGTGGTAAAAGTATTTACATCTGCGAAAATAGGGTGTACATGCAACGCCTTCACCATTTGGCTGCTGAAATCAGTGACACCATCTACATTCGGACCTTGTTGGGATACAACAGCGAACGCATGATCGCTCAGGTAGCCGCTGGTCTTATCGATTATGCAGTTTGTGACAAACAGGTAGCCAAAGCTTATATGGACAGGTATCCCAACATCGATGTGGAAACGCCGGTGGGGTTCAATCAGATGCAAGCTTGGGCAGTCAAACCGGGAAGAAAAGCATTGCTGGATAGTCTGAATGTGTTCATTACCGAATACAAAAAAAGCCCGGAGTTCTCCAGACTTATTAAAAAATACATAAAGAACTGATTACCAACGGTACGTCATCCCAAAACTAAGCAATTCCTGCACTTGAACAAGCGGTTCGCCCGGTTCACGGTCCAAACGGTCGTCTGCTTTGAGATGCACGTAGATGGAGGTCGTGAAATTATTGTTCAATGACACGTCCAACGTGTTTTCCCAATCGGCATCCACGTATGTAAAGTCCGTATAGTAGTAAAATTTCGAAGTCCATTTCACTTGCTCGGAAAACGCCCAGGTTAGGTTGGCTGCGAATTTGCAACCTAATTCCTTTCCAAGGTGATTACCTTCATCAATACCATAGTTGGAAGGTTTGAAATTGTCGATATCGTACAGATAACTCATCTTGACTGTTAACGGAGAAACCAAAATAGACAAATCATAACCCTTCTTTCTATTCGTTTTTTTGTAATCAATACCAAGTCCGACAAAGAGTTTTGCAGGAGATAAAAGCGAAGACTGCATCGTCCAGGTATTGGTTTTATAATTGTTCAGGAACTGGGTGGTGAATTCCCCTGAAAGAGTATAATACCAGTCGTTGTACATACGGATACCCAGCTTGGACAAAATTCTGACTTGGTCTGCGCTTACATTCAGATTACGGAGCGTATCGTTTGAAACTGTATTCATACCAATCCTGATGTCCAAAGAATTATCGAAAGCAATATTTTTGGAATCCCGATAATTCGCTTCCAGATACAACTGAGCAAGACCAGCCATGTTGCTTTCACCACCTTTGGACCAGTTAGGAGAAACGTAGGTCTGCGTCAGTTGAAACTTGGAAAATCCGAATTTTCTCCAGGGATTAAACCGGGTCTTCGGCAAGTTCTTGGTATCCGGGTTGGCGATTGTACCAGGCGGAGTTAGCTTAACCCAAGTCGGTGGTCGTTTACCATCCAATTGATAGACCAGTCTTTCAGGCTGAGGTAACGTCTTTTGATCGTATTGAATCATGCCTATCTGCTCAATTTCAGCATTCTGAAGAATATTCTGAGCCAATCTACGAATGTATCGGTTCGATTGAAACACCACACGAAGGGAATCCATAGATTTAGCTTTCAGATACTCCTCCATATCTGTATTTTCCTTGGAATCAAAATGATAGTTACGCCGATGAGCATTGAAAACAAGGGGCATGAACAAGGTACTCATCCTAGGATAATCCAGAACTTCTTTTGGTTTGAAAACTCGGGGTGGTCTAGGGTGAACCAGATGCTTGCTGATGTCATAATTATTGATGAACAGAAGCAGGAAATTGGCGTCAGGATCAACAACAACCGAATCCTTAGGTAAGATTCGGATGGTTAATGCGGATTCGTGATCAGGTATACTGACCGGTATGACAGGAAACTCCTCCGGATAGTCTTCAACAGGTATTTGCGGGGAAGCAACTGTCTTGATTCTTGTTGCATTGGCCAAGGTATCCTGTACGGATGCAAACGCCGGCAAAACAGCAGCGGCAAACAGCATCAGGACGGAACAGCTTTTTTTCATCAACACCGATTTTCGCGCTAAGGTAAAACAATATTTCCAAAAGTTTTTTCGTACTTTTGACCCTTTAAATAAAAATTAAAGTTATCCATTATTTTTCAACCACCAAAATTAGTTTATTGTGGCAGAGACAAAATATATTTTCGTGACCGGGGGTGTCGTTTCCTCGCTCGGAAAAGGTATCCTCTCCTCTTCATTGGGGAAATTGTTGCAAGCCCGGGGGTACAGGGTTACGATTCAAAAATTCGACCCGTACATCAACATTGACCCGGGTACGCTGAATCCTTATGAACACGGAGAATGTTATGTCACCTATGATGGTCGTGAAACTGACCTGGATCTTGGTCACTACGAACGTTTTTTGAATGTACCCACCACCCGTGCCAACAACATCACAACCGGCAGAATCTATCAGAACGTCATTTCCAAAGAACGCCGCGGTGATTACTTGGGCAAAACCGTACAAGTTGTACCCCATATCACCGATGAAATCAAGCGTTGCATCCGTCTATTGGGTGCCAAGAACCAATTTGACTTCATCATCACTGAAATTGGTGGAACGGTTGGTGACATTGAATCACTTCCATATATTGAAAGCGTTCGTCAGATGCGTTGGGAGCTCGGTAAAAACTGTTTTTGCGTGCATTTGGCATACGTACCCTATCTTGCTGCTGCCAAAGAACTGAAAACCAAACCAGTACAGCATTCCGTCAAGCAACTGCAGGAATTGGGCGTTCAACCCGACGCGCTTGTTTTGCGTACGGAACATCCATTGAATATGACCATCCGTCGCAAGGTGGCTTTATTCTGCAACGTTGCCGAAGATGCTGTCATCGAATGCATCGACGCACCCAGCATTTATGATGTTCCCCTACTCATGCAGAAGGAAGGTCTCGATAAAATCGTTTTGTCCAAATTCGGATTGCCTACCGATACACCCATCGATCTGGAACCCTGGAAGGCTTTCCTTGACAAGATGAACGGAGCCACAAAAGAAGTTCGCATCGCATTGGTCGGCAAATATGCCGAATTACCCGACGCTTATAAGTCCATTTCGGAATCGCTTTGTCATGCTGCTGCCTACAACGACCGCAAGTTGAAACTGTCACTTATTCATTCACAACATATTACGGAAGGCAATGTGGCCGAAAAGCTCAAAGGTTTTGATGGCATCGTCGTTGCACCCGGTTTCGGCCAACGCGGTATTGAAGGAAAATTCATTTCGCTCAAATATGCCCGTGAAAGAAATCTGCCTACCTTTGGTATCTGCTTAGGTATGCAATGTATGGTTATCGAATTCGCCAGAAATGTGCTTGGTTATGAAGATGCCAATTCCACGGAACTGGATCCGAACACCACCAACAATGTCATCGACATGATGGAAGACCAAAAAGGCATCACCGAATATGGCGGCACCATGCGTCTCGGTAATTACGACTGTGTGTTGGACAAAAGCTCCAGAGCTTACCAGGCCTACGGTAAAGATAAAATTCAGGAACGTCACCGTCACCGATTTGAATTCAACGACAAATATCGGATGGAATTTGAGCAAAACGGCATGAAATGTGTGGGAATCAACCCTGATACCAAACTGGTGGAAGTGGTGGAAATTCCTGGCATGAAATGGTACATCGGTTCTCAGTTCCATCCGGAATACAACAGTACGGTATTGAATCCCAATCCCTTGTTTGTTGATTTCATCAAAGCATGTATTGAAGATTAATCACTTTCCCCTTAATAAAATGGATAAAAATACTATCACCGGGCTTTTACTGATCATAGTGATCTTAGTTGGGTTCAGTTTGCTCAATAAGCCCTCTGAAAAGGAACTTGCTGCCCGAAAGGAACAGCAACGAATTGATTCTATCGCTTACGAAGGGCAAATTCAGGCCAAAGCATTACAATTAACCGATTCTTTGGCTGGTGCTGCAAATACGAAAGCTCAAGCGCCAGTGAATCAAGACTCCCTCAGTCAATTAAAATATGGGACGTTCGCCGCCTTGACCAAAGGTGATGTTACGACAGATAAAATCGAAAACAAGGTGATGGAGCTGACGCTCACTTCCAAAGGGGGTCGTATCGCTTCGGTTCGTCTGAAGGATTTTGAAAACAAGGATTCACTCCCACTGATTCTTTTCCATGAAAAAGAATCCTCCTTCAACTTTTCCTTTTTCACCGCCGACAGCAGGTTGATAAATACTAGTGATCTCATATTCAAACGTTTAGAGAGTAACAATCCACTGGAATTCATCTATCGCCTTGCCATTACCGAAACATCCAGCATGGATTTCATCTATACCTTGAAAAAGGATGATTACATGATGAACTTTCGGATTAAGGGAAACAACCTGCAGGCCGTTCTTCCGGCAAACACCAACACGCTGGATTTCAATTGGTCTATTAAGGCACCTCAGCAGGAACAGGGTCGCACCTTTGAGGAACGCTATTCACAATTGGATTACAAGTTTCTGGGAGATAGCAAAGAAAATTTGAGTGCAGCCAAAGCGGACAAAAAGACGGTGGACACCAAAGTACATTGGGTTTCCTTTAAAGACCAGTTTTTTACAAGCATCGCTATTTGCGATAAAGGATTCACATCCAATGATTTAAGCTCAAAACCCGAAGAAAAGACCTCACCATATCTGAAATCCTACGCCCAAAAATCAGCCATCGATTTTGACATGCGCGGCGCTCAGACAGCCGATTTGAAATTTTATTTCGGTCCGATCAAATACGCAGCTTTGGCACACTATGACAAAGGGGTTCCTTCCGAACAAAAAATGGAACTGGAAAAAATCATACCCTTGGGTGGAAGCATGTTCCGCTGGGTAAACACCCTTTTGATTCTTCCATTGTTCAATTTCTTCGGTAAATTCATTACCAACTACGGGGTTATCATCCTGTTACTCACGCTGCTCATCAAACTTATTACGTTGCCCTTTACCTGGAAATCGAGTATTTCGACAGCAAAAATGCGGGTTCTTCAGCCTCAGATAGCAGAAATCAATGCCAAATTCCCAGGCCAGGAAAATGCTTCTGCACGCTCTCAGGCCACTATGGATTTTTACAAACGGGTCGGCGTGAGCCCCATGGGTGGTTGTCTACCCATGTTGTTTCAGATGCCAATCCTGTTTGCCATGTTTTCCTTCTTCCCCTCCTCCATCGAACTGAGGCATCAGAGTTTCCTTTGGGCGCATGACTTGTCAACGTATGATGTCCTGTTCCAGTGGTCTGGAAATATTCCATTGGTAACTAAGTATTTCGGTAATCATGTGAGCCTTTTTTGTTTGCTGATGACTGTAACCAACTTGGTTTATACCTACATCAACAATCAGACACAGGCTGCCACCACGCAGATGCCGGGCATGAAGGCCATGTCCTACATGATGCCTGTGATGTTCCTGTTTATGTTCAACCAGTATTCAGCCGGTCTGAGCCTGTACTTCTTCGTTTCCACCCTCATCACCATTCTGCAGACTTACGCCTTCCGTTGGTTTACCGATGAAGAAAAACTGCTGATACAGTTGAATGAAAATAAGAAAAAACCGATCAAGAAATCGGGATTTGCGGCTCGCTTGGAGCAAATGCAAAAGAACCAGCAAAAGATGTTGAAGGAAAATCAGAACAAAAAACGCAAATAACAATTTTTATAAAAACGCCTCCATTTCGGGGGCGTTTTTATTTGCCTTTTTTAGTATTTTTACCCTGAATTGAAATCTTTGAGGAACATCCTGAACCCGTTTTCGTTCAGGAATACGGATTTCTTTATTCTATTATACAATACCCTAATAATCAGCCTTATGAAACCGCCGAAAGTTAAAGCATGGATAGCATTCATCTGGAAACATCTGACGTCTTTCTTTCATTGGATATCCCCTTATTTAAGGCTTATCGGTTCCTTTTTCAAAGCTTTGTGTCGTCAGCGAAAAATATCCTGGAAAAAGGCTCGTTGGTACAAGAGATTAGGTATTGTCACTGTGGAATTCTTTCTATTCGTTTTCCTCTATCTTTTTTGTGTGGACGTCAATGTGCTCTGGTTATTTGGAAAATCACCCAGTCTATTGAGCATCAGCGACCCACAACAAAGCGTAGCTTCTGAAATTTACAGCGCGGATGGCAAAATCATCGGCAAGTTCTTCAAAGAAAACCGGACGCCTGTAAAATACGGTGAAATTGCACCGATTATGGTCAAGACGTTGATCGCTACAGAGGATGTACGGTTTTACCAACATTTCGGCATCGATTTCCAAGGTCTTTTTGCCGTAGCCAAAGATATGGCCAGCGGTCGAGGTGCCCGCGGAGCCAGCACCATATCTCAGCAATTGGTCAAAAACATGTTCAAAACCAGGTCTCAATATTCCAGGGGTTTATTGGGCAGACTACCGGTTTTGAAGATGGTCATCATGAAATCCAAAGAATGGGTCACTGCCGTGAAAATTGAGATGTTCTATTCCAAGGAAGAAATTCTGACCATGTACCTCAATACGGTGGATTTCGGAAGCAATGCGTATGGAATCAAAACGGCCTGCAAAACCTATTTCAACAACAAACCTTCCGATATCACCATTGAACAGGCTGCCACACTGGTTGGCATGCTCAAGGCAACAACTACTTACAATCCCAGAGTCAACCCCAAGAACAGCCTGAAAAGACGTAATGTGGTGCTTGAAAACCTTTTGGTACATAAGATTATCAGCAAAAAACAGTTGGATTCGCTTAAAGAGATACCTATTCGGCTACAATACAAGATTGAACGGAGTTACGACGGGAATGCCCTTTATTTTCGTGAAGCAGTGGCAGCCCATCTGGAACAATGGTGCAAGGAAAACGATGTTGACCTTTACTCCGATGGATTGAAAATTTACACGACCATCGACACACGCATGCAGAAATATGCAGAAGAGTCCGTTGACAAGCAAATGCGCATCGTCCAAAACAATTTCAATAACCACTGGGGCAAACAGAACCCTTGGCAGGATGAGAATCACCAGGAAATCGTCGGTTTTATCGAAGACCTTGCAATACGGTCTTCTTCCTGGAAAGGCTTGTCCAGAAGGTTTCCAAATGATCCGGACTCGGTTGAGTATTACATGAACAAACCACACCCCATCACCGTTTTCGATTACAAAGAGGGCAAAAAAGTCATTGTCATGAGCACCATGGACTCCATCCGATATATGGAAAAATTCATGCATTGCGGTTTTGTAGCCATGGAGCCTCAGACTGGTTTTGTCAAGGCATGGGTTGGTGACATCAACTTCAATTTTTGGAAATACGATAAGGTTTTGTCTCAAAGACAACCCGGCTCCACATTCAAGTTATTCGTCTATACGGAAGCCATGAACAAAGGTTTGAGTCCCTGTGATTTGCGTGAAGACAAATACATCACTTGGGATGTCATGGAAAAGGGTGAGCCCAAGGTTTGGACCCCCCACAATGCCAACGGAAATTTCTCGGGGCAGATGTTAACGCTTAAGGCCGCGTTTGCCCGTTCCATCAACAGCATTGCTGTGGCAGTTGCCAAAGAAGTTGGCATACACGATATTGTCACTACGGCTAGGGCGATGGGTATCAAGACGCCTCTTCACGAAATTCCGTCTGTCAGTCTGGGATCTTCCGACGTTTCACTTTTGGAACTTGTCAATGCCTATTCCACAGTCATCAACGATGGGATGACACACGATCCCATATTGGTCACTCGTATTGAAGACCGCGACGGTAAGGTCATTTTCGAATACAGTGATGAACAGAAGCGTGCCCTTCCATATCAGTCGGCTTTCCTGATGACACAAATGTTGCGGGCGGGTCTAACTGAACCCCTATCTACCTGGGACCTTTGGGGTTATGATATCCACAATTACGGTACGGAATTTGGTGGCAAAACCGGAACCTCCTCCAATCATTCGGATGCTTGGTTCGTAGGTGTTTCCCCCAATTTGGTCGGCGGCGCCTGGGTTGGGGGTGAACATCGATGCATTCACTTCCGAACCGGTGCTTTGGGAGAAGGCAGTAAAACTGCCCTACCCATTTTCGGCTACTTTATGGAGAAGGTGCTTAAAGACCCTAGTCTCACGCAATACCGTGGTAAATTCCCGAAACCCAAAGAAGAAATCTCTGTACCTTACGAATGCCACACTGTATATACACCTATTGCAGATTCTACCCTGACAGATAGCCTGGGCACAGATCAGGAAGGCGTTGTGGAAACGGAAATCCAGAATCAGGAAGTGGAAGAGTTGAAACTGGAAGAGGGCGATACCAAAACGGAGGAAATCACTCCTTAATTGTTTGTAGGAACGTTCAGGATTTGCTTCGCAGACTCTTGGAATCCGGTTGTGTATGTAAAAAAGCACAGGAGGGTTTTACTGGATCATTGAAAACGGACGGGTTCGACCGAATAACCGTTCAAACGGAGTTGATTGATCAGTCCAGTTTCACCAACCAGATGCATACAGCCAACTGCCACAAAACAGGACTGTTCTTTAAAAAGTGTTGGTAACTGTTTAATCCAGTTCATATTACGATCATCGATCAACCTCTTGCGTTCTTCTGGGGTCATACTTTCATCATCGACATCCATCTGTTTCATTTTTTCAAGATTTCCCGAAACATACACGTCGTTCAGTTGGCTTAACTCCTTCATCATTTGGTCCTTTTCGCGGATTTCATACAAAAGAATTTCTACCTGTCTTTCCAGAGTAAAGGAGTCGAATAACATATTCATCTGAAATTCAATCGTTTCCAGACCAATCACTTTCTTTTTAGCAGCACGAGCTTGTTTTTGAAAGAGTTCATCAACGGCTACAGGTTGTTTTTTAATTCCTGAACTTTTAATATACAACATCGCTTGGTGCATCGTCGTCAGCATCATGGGTTTGAAGGAACCCAACATGCCCATTCCCAAGCCCATCACCGATTTGAATTCCGTGTCTATAAGTTGATAATCAGATGCCGAAACCAGATCCTTGATGGTTGAGCCTTTCATGACGGAACCTTTCATCATTTTCTTTTGCATACCTGGTGTCTTCAGATCCATTTCACCAACCACCGCATCGGATTTACCGCAAACAGCCAAAATGGAATCAAACTGAGGTATCAAATCCTTATCAATCAAATGATGGGTTCCGAACAGGTAACTATTCTGACTCAGCCCATTTCCAGAAATTTTCCACAATAGCTGTGCTTGTACACTGACGGACAGAAACAGAATAAAAAGAAATAGAAAGGTGAATCGGGTGTTCATGTTGGGTTTTTCAGATTTGAAAACGGAGTTCAGAAGCAGTACGACCTTCGGCAAATTGACCTTCATCATAAGCCAAAGCTCCATTGACCCAAGTTTTCAACACATTGGTTCTGAATACCTGTTCTTCATAAGGAGACCAGCCGCATTTCGAAAGGATTAGGTCTCTTGTCAGAATCCAGGGATCGTTCGGATTGATTAAAACCAAATCCGCAAAATAGCCTTCCCGAATGAAGCCACGTCTGTCAATATGATACAAACTGGCAGGAGCATGACACATCTTCTCAACAATCAATTCTTTTGTGAAAACTTGATCCTTAACCAGTTCCATCATCAGTGGTACTGAAAACTGTATGCTTGGTGAACCTGAAGCGGCCGTCAGGCAATTGCCTTGCTTTTCAGACCATAAATGTGGTGCATGGTCTGTAGCGATGACATCCAGCTTACCGGAAAGAAGCCCATCCCGCAAGGCATGTTTGTCTTGTTTGGTCTTGATGGCCGGATTGCATTTGATGCTGTTTCCACAACGGTCGTAGTCACGGTCGTCGAACCACAGATGCGGAACGCAGACTTCAGCAGTTATTTTCTTGTCTTTCAAAGGTTTGGACTCAAGAAGATCCAGTTCTTTGGCCGTGGAGAGGTGTAGAATGTGCAATCGAGTTCCAAAACGAGTGGCCAGTTCCACGGCCGTTGCAGAGCTTGCATAACAGGCTTCTGCACTGCGAATCAACGAATGATACCTGACCGGCAGAACTCCGCCGATTACTTCCAGATAATACGCTTTATTGGCCTGAATAATGGCCTCTGATTCAGCATGAATACCGACGATGCACGGCACCGAACTGAAAATGCCTTCCAACGCCTTTTGCTGTCCAACCAACATGTTTCCAGTGGAGGAACTCATGAAAACCTTAACACCGCAAACCCTTTGATAGTCTGCTTTTTCCAGTTCGGAAAGATTGTCGTTGGTTGCACCCAGGTAAAAGGAATAATTGGCGAGCGATTTAGACGCTGCCAACGCCATCTTTTCTTCCCAAACTTGCACGGTCGTCGTTTGCGGCAGGGTATTGGGCATTTCCATGTATGACGTAACCCCACCGGCCAGTGCGGCACGGCTTTCGGTCAGAAGATCAGCCTTATGGGTCAGACCTGGTTCACGAAAATGGACGTGGTCGTCAATCGCACCAGGAATCAGCCACTTACCGGTGGCATCAAACACGTAACTCTCGTCTATAACTTCCTGTGGAACAGTACCTTCAAAAATATGGGTAATAAATGCACCATCCAAGAGCACCGATCCGGTGAAGGAACGTCCTTCGTTGATGATCAGTGCCTGATGAATAAGCGTTTTTGTCATGCAGCAGACGATTTTTTCTGAGGATATTTGCGGAACCAGCTTCTCATGGTCATCTTAATAACTCCGAAAACTGCTTCGTTGAAAATGCCTCCGTTCATTTTTGATATACCAAGCTCTCTGTTGGAGAAAACAATGGGCACTTCTTTGATTGTGAAGCCGCATTTCCAGGCGGTAAACTTCATTTCAATCTGGAAAGCATAACCCTTAAAGCGTATGTTATCCATTTCAATGGTTTCAAGAACTTCCCGACGGTAACACTTGAAACCAGCTGTCGTATCGAATATTTTCATACCTGTCACCAACCGAACGTAATAGGAAGCGAAATAGGACATCATGACCCTTCCGATAGGCCAGTTGACAACATTGACCACATTATTCACATAACGAGAGCCAATGGCCATGTCAGCACCTTCCAAGGCACAGGCGTGGTATAATTGCATCAAATCCTTGGGATTATGCGAAAAATCGGCATCCATTTCAAAAACAAAGTCGTAACCGTTTTTCAATGCCCAATGGAACCCGGCAATATAGGCCGTACCCAATCCGAGTTTGCCTTTACGTTCGAGCAAATGCAGCGATTCGGGAAATTCCTTTTGCAACGTCTTTACAATAGCACCCGTCCCATCTGGCGAACCATCGTCCACAATGAGAACGTCAAAGGCTTTGGGCAGACTAAATGCAGCCTTGATGATCAGCTCAATGTTTTCTTTTTCGTTATAGGTTGGAATAATGACGATGGAATCGGAAGTCATGCTCATTGGTTTTTGAGTATAATTGATTCCAAATATAAGGCTTTATTTTTTCCTGTCCCGAATAATTTGCCCATATATTTTCTAATTTTGCAGGGATTTAAACATCTTTAGGAAAACAGAGTTTGGAAATAGGAAATTTACGTGAACTCTACCAAAAACACCCGCAACTGCTTGCGGGCAAATTGGTATTGTCGAAAATGAGCGAGAGCTTGTATTTGGAAGGTTTGATCGGTTCTTCCGTCAGCCTCAGTTTTGCTGCGTTGTATGATGCAGGCAAGCATGATTTTGTACTGGTGCACGAGGATGCCGAATTAGCTGGCTATTTGTATCATGATTTGGTACAACTACTCGGATCAGAAAAGGTTTTCTATTATCCGGCCAGTTTCAAACGTGCACTCAAATATGGCAGGAACGACCCGGGAAACACCATTTTAAGAACGGAAGCCCTGACTGCATTGCGCCAGAATTCAGGTATCGTCGTGGTCACCTATCCGGACGCCTTGGTCGAAAAAGTCGTATCCACGGATGTACTCCAACAAAACACATTGACCCTCCACAAAGGGGAATTGCTTGACAACGCTTTCGTGATTGAACTATTACAAACGTATGGTTTTGAACGGGTGGATTATGTGTATGAACCTGGTCAATTTGCCGTTCGCGGCAGTCTGATCGATGTCTATTCCTGGAGCCACGAACTCCCCTATCGCATCGACTTCTTCGGAGACGAAGTGGAAAGCATCCGTAGCTTTGACATTGAGAATCAGCTTTCCAACGAACATGTAGAAAGCATCAAGATTGTTCCGTTTACCGATCAGGGTAATATGAACATGGTCTCTTTTACCGATTATCTGAGCAAGGACACCATCCTTGGATTTTCAGATTACGAATATGCCTGCGGTAAGCTTCGGATGTTGGCGGAAGAACCCGGTGATACACCCCTCGACAGGTTGCTGACTGAAACCGATTTCATGGAAGCTGCGCAACAATTTTCCTGGGTGGAATTCGGCCGCAAGGCGCAAAGTAAAAAACATACTACCTGCACTTTTCATACCTCGCCACAGGATCAATTCGGCAAAAACTTCGACTTCGTCAGTCAGGCTTTTCAACGGTACACGGAACTGGGTTATCAACTTTATGTGCTGAGTGACAGTCCGAAACAAATCGAACGGCTTAAAACCATTTTTGAAGACAGAGCAGAGCATCAACATTTCAACTCCATCGAAAAAACGCTGCACGAGGGCTTTGTGGACCACGACTTAAAAATCGTCTGCTTCACCGACCATCAGTTGTTCGAACGGTATCACAAATACAACCTGCGTTCCGACAAGGCTAGGAACGGAAAACTGGCCCTAAGCCTAAAGGAAATCGTCCAGTTCCAGTTCGGCGATTATGTGGTACACATCGACCACGGTGTCGGTCGATTTGCAGGCCTTTTCCGTACAGAGATCAATGGTAAGATGCAGGAAATCATTAAAATAGTCTACAAGGACGACGATACGATTTTCGTGAGCATCCACAACCTGCACCGCATTTCCAAATACCGCGGCAAGGAAGGTGAAGAACCGCACATCCACAAACTGGGAGGAACGGCCTGGTCAGCCATGAAGGAGCGGACTAAAAAGAAAGTCAAGGACATTGCCAGAGACCTGATTCTGTTGTATGCCAAACGCAAGGATGAACAAGGTTTTCAATACAGTCCGGACAGCTTTATGCAACAAGAGCTCGAAGCCTCCTTTGCCTACGAAGATACACCGGACCAAACCAAGGCAACCAACGATGTTAAGGGCGATATGGAAAGCTTGCTGCCTATGGACAGACTTATTTGCGGCGATGTAGGTTTTGGTAAGACTGAAGTGGCCATCCGAGCAGCATTCAAGGCTGTTGCCGATAACAAACAGGTGGCCATTCTGGTACCGACGACCGTACTTGCCCTGCAACATTTTAATACTTTCCAAAAACGTTTGGCGGACTTTCCGTGTAAAGTTGACTATCTCAGCCGTACTCGGAAACCCGGAGCTGTGGCGGATCTGCTGAAAGACCTCAAGGAAGGTGGCACGAACATCGTGATCGGCACCCATAAACTCATCGGTAAGAACGTGCAATTCAAGGATTTAGGTTTGCTTATCATTGACGAAGAACAAAAATTCGGAGTGGCCATCAAAGAGAAGCTCAAGCAACTGAAAGTCAACGTCGATACGCTGACCATGACAGCAACCCCCATTCCACGTACCCTGCAGTTTTCACTCATGGGTGCGCGCGATTTGAGCATTATCTCCACGCCCCCGCCCAACCGTTATCCCATTCAGACAGAGGTAAGCTCCTTGTCGGAAGATTTGTTGAAGGAGTCCATTGAATTCGAGTTGGGCCGAAACGGACAGGTGTTCTTACTGAACAACAGAGTACAAAACCTGCCCGACATTGAAAAGATGGTGAAACGCTGTGTCCCTGGAGCCCGTACCGTCCTAGCCCATGGTCAGATGGATGGCGAAAAGCTGGAAAAAATCATCATGGATTTCATGGATTATGCCTACGACGTACTGATTTGTACCACCATTATCGAATCTGGCATCGACATACCGAATGCCAATACCATGATCATCAACAACGCCCATCAGTTCGGTCTAAGCGACTTGCACCAGCTTCGCGGACGTGTGGGCAGAAGCAATCGTAAAGCATTTTGCTACCTCCTCGCGCCTCCTGTTCAGTCGTTAACTCCCGAAGCCAGACGTCGCCTTCAGGCCATTGAAAACTTTGCTGACCTAGGTAGTGGATTCAACATTGCCATGCAGGATCTCGACATCCGAGGTGCCGGAAACATGCTTGGAGCCGAACAAAGCGGCTTTATTGCCGATTTGGGCTTTGAAACCTATCAGAAAATCCTGAATGAAGCCGTGCAAGAGCTCAAGGACGAAGAGTTTTCCGAACTTTATGCTGACGAAAAACACGCTGCTGATAGCGATGGTTCACCAACATACGTTTCGGATTGCCTGGTAGAATCGGACATGGAACTGCTGTTCCCGGATTCCTACGTTCCCGGTTCTTCCGAACGCATGAGTCTATATCGCGAAATGGACAATCTGGAGGCTGAATCCGAAATCGACGCCTTCCGAAGTCGCCTCACCGACCGCTTCGGGCCCATTCCTAAAGTAGGTTCCGACCTCATCGACATGGTTCGCCTGCGCCGCATGGCAAAAACCTTGGGCATGGAAAAAGTGGTGCTCAAAACAGGCAAAATGACCTGCTATTTTGTCAGCAATCCCAACTCGACATTCTACCAATCCAAAGCATTCGACGGTATTCTGAATTATACGCAGAGCCACCTTAAAACTACCCGTTTGCGAGAGCAAAACAATAAGCGTTCCCTCGTGGCCGAAAACGTGGAAAACATCGCTACGGCACTTGTTCAACTGAAATTAATGCAGTAAATTTGTCGTTCGGCTAAAAAACAATACATCAGATATGATTAAACTGACTTTCCCGGACGGCACTGTCCGCAATTACCCCAAAGGGACCACCGCTTTTCACGTGGCTGAAGGCATCAGCCCAAGGCTCGCACAGGACTGCATCGCCGCCTCCATCGATGGTCAAACGATTGAAATGAACCGTCCCATCCTCAACGACGCAACCATCAAGCTGCTCAAATGGGATGACAATGAAGGCAAACATGCCTTCTGGCATTCTTCCGCCCACTTGATGGCAGAAGCCCTGCAGGAGCTGTACCCAGGTATTCAGTTTGGCATCGGACCGGCCATTGAGAATGGTTTCTATTACGATGTGGACCCCGGTGAAAACGTCATCAAGGAATCCGACCTGGCCGAAATCGAAGCGAAGATGGTGGAACTCGTTTCCCGCAAGGAATCCATAGTACGTCGCAACATTTCCAAAACAGAAGCCTTGAAGTTCTTCGGCCAAAAAAACGAAGGCTATAAATGCGAACTCATTTCCGAATTGGAAGACGGAACCATCACAACCTATTCACAGGGCAGCTTCACCGACCTTTGCCGCGGACCGCACTTGGTAAATACGGAAAACATCAAAGCCATCAAGCTCCTTTCCGTAGCCGGTGCCTATTGGAGAGGCGACGAAAAGCGCAAACAGCTTACCCGCATCTATGGTATATCGTTCCCCAAAAAGAAATTACTGGATGATTACCTGATTTTGCTGGAAGAAGCCAAGAAACGCGACCACCGCAAAATAGGCAAAGAACTGGAACTCTTCATGTTCAGCGAAATGGTCGGCAAAGGCCTGCCATTATGGTTACCCCGCGGTACCGCTCTTCGCCTGCGTCTGGAAGATTTCCTGAAACGCATTCAAAAGAAATTCGGTTACCAACAAGTGATGACCCCGCACATCGGAAGCAAGCAATTGTACATCACTTCAGGCCACTACGCCAAATACGGCAAGGATTCCTTCCAACCCATCCATACACCGGAAGAGGGCGAAGAATACTTGTTGAAACCAATGAATTGCCCGCACCACTGCGAAATCTACAAGTTTGCTCCTCGATCCTACAAGGATCTGCCCCTGCGTTTCGCCGAATTCGGCACTGTCTATCGCTACGAACAGAGCGGTGAACTGCACGGTTTGACCCGTGTCCGCAGCTTTACCCAGGACGATGCCCACATTTTCTGCCGTGCCGACCAGTTGAAAGATGAGTTCCTGAAAGTGATGGACATTATCTTCATCATCTTCAAGGCATTGGACTTTGAAAACTTTGAAGCACAGATTTCACTGCGCGACCCTGAAAACAAGACCAAATACATCGGAAGTGATGAAAATTGGGAAAAAGCGGAACGTGCCATCATTGAAGCCTGCCAGGAAAAAGGCCTGAAAGCCAAAGTCGAACTCGGAGAAGCCGCCTTTTATGGTCCAAAACTTGACTTCATGGTCAAAGACGCACTTGGACGCCGCTGGCAACTGGGTACTATTCAGGTGGATTACAACCTGCCTGAACGCTTCGATCTGGAATACGTGGGCAACGACAACCAAAAGCACCGCCCCATCATGATCCACCGCGCTCCCTTCGGTTCCATGGAACGCTTTGTTGCCGTACTGATCGAACACACCGCCGGCAAGTTCCCCTTATGGCTCACACCCGATCAGGTGGTCATTCTGCCTATCAGCGAAAAATTCAACGACTATGCCAAACAGGTTTGCGACTACCTGAACGACCGCGATATTCGCACCATTTTGGACGACCGCAACGAGAAGATTGGCCGCAAAATCCGCGACAACGAATTGAAACGCATTCCGTACATGCTGATCGTAGGTGAGCAAGAGGCAGAAAAACAAGAAGTTTCAGTAAGAAAACAGGGCGAAGGCGATAAAGGTTCAATGAAATTTGTTACCTTTGCCGAACTTTTGACCCAAGAAGTCGAAAAGATGGTTACCTCATGGTAATCAACAACTTGATAGTCATACATTTAAACATAACAAAAACGAGGTTTTAAAACATCTGAATGAAGAACGATGATTTGAAAATGCAGTACCGGATCAATGACAGGATCCGAGTCAAAGAGGTTCGCTTAGTCGGTGAAAACGTTGAACAGGGTGTTTATAGCATTCAACAAGCGTTGGCCATAGCCGATTCTAAACAATTGGACCTGGTGGAAATCTCCCCGAACGCTGCCCCCCCCGTCTGCCGTGTCATTGACTATCAAAAGTTCCTCTACCAACAGAAAAAGAAGGTAAAGGAACAAAAGGCGAAAGCCACCAAGATCACGCTGAAGGAAATTCGCTTCGGACCCCAAACGGACGATCACGATTACAACTTCAAGCTGAAACATGCCAGATCTTTCCTTGAAGAAGGATGTAAGGTGAAGGCGTATGTATTTTTTAAGGGTCGTTCCATTCTTTTCAAAGAACAAGGCGAAGTATTGTTGCTCCGTTTTGCCAACGACCTGGAAGATTATGGAAAAGTGGAAAGTATGCCGGTACTCGAAGGAAAACGCATGATCATCATGTTGGCTCCCAAGAAGAAGGCAGAACCGAAACCCGCAACTGTAAAACCGATTTCAAATTCACCAATTACGAATATACCGATTATTAACTTAAAAGCTGAGCAAGATGCCAAAGATGAAAACTAATTCCGGTTCCAAAAAGAGGTTCACCCTTACCGGAACAGGTAAAATCAAGCGTAAACACGCCTTCAAAAGTCACATTTTGACCAAAAAGACGACGAAGCAGAAACGGAACCTGACCCACATGGGCATGGTTGACAAAACCGACCTGAACAACGTCAAGTTGTTGTTGGCTATGAAGTAGCCTTCACAAAAAGAATTTATCAACATTTTTAACCGAATGCCTTAGCTCAAAAGTTCATCTGAGAAGCATGACGCTAACATTCAAAAAAAAGAAACAAAATGCCTAGATCAGTCAACCACGTTGCCTCCAGAGCACGTAGAAAAAAAATCTTATCCCTGACCAGGGGATATTTCGGTTCCAGAAAAAATGTCTGGACTGTTGCCAAGAACACTTGGGAAAAAGGTCAACAATATGCCTATCGTGACCGTAAGACCAAAAAACGCGAGTTCCGCGCTTTATGGATTCAGCGTATCAACGCCGGTGCCCGTCTCGAAGGGTTGTCTTACAGCCGCCTGATGGGTGCTTTGCACAAAGCCGGCATCGAAATCAACCGCAAAGTGCTGGCCGATTTGGCCATGAATGAACCGCAGGCCTTCAAAGCCATTGTTCAACAAGCCAAGAACAACGCATAACAAGCTATTTTACAGCCATAGAAGCCTCGAAGTAATTCGGGGCTTTCTTTTTACAATTAATAGCCTCCAAAAGTTGCTATTTAAGGTATGTTTCTATATATTTGCTGTATAGAAGTCGTGTCAACATTGATTGGTAGACTCATCAATTACATAACGAACACCGAGACAAGCTCAGATATTCCAATGGCGGGCCGTAAACCTGAAAAGGTCGCGTAAGCGCATCGGATTACAAAAGGAAACCTGGCACTCAAATCCTGTCGACCGGAGTTTTCACACGTCTCATTGATACGGCTTCTTCCCAAACTAAACAGGTTCTGCAAAATGCAGGGCCTGTTTCAGTTTATAAAGCGCTAGATTTTCGCCCAGACCCGTATTCTTTTTTGGACCTATTTTAATACCTTTATAAAAACATTAAACCATGTGGCAAATACTGTTGGGCAGCTTATTCCTTAGTGTCATTCACGCTTTAATCCCAAATCATTGGATTCCATTGATCGCATTATCCAAAACCGAGAAGTGGACTACCCGCGAAACACTTTCAGCAACCTTCATAACAGGTTTTTCACACACCATCAGTACCATTATTATCGGGATAGCTGTCGGGTTTACCGGTATTGAATTGTCTGAGAATTACGGTCACCTCACCAAAATAGCCGCACCTGCCATTTTATTAGCCATCGGAGTCCTTTATCTACTGATGGACCTGAGATCTGAACACCATCACCACCATCATTTCGAACTGAAAGACCGTGACCGAAAAAAAACAAAATTTGCAGTTATTACATCGTTAAGCATAGCCATGTTTCTTACACCTTGCATCGAAATAGAAGCCTATTATTTTCAGGCATCTTCGATCGGTTGGACAGGTATTCTGATCGTGTCCTTGGTTTATTTGTTTGTCACGCTTTCGGTCATGTTTACGTTGGTTTATTTGGGTATGAAAGGCATAAAAAACTTGAATGCCCATTTCCTCGAATATCATGAAAAGGGCATCACGGGCATTGTCTTGATCATTCTGGCATTCATTGCCTATTTCGTCGAATTCTGAATGCATTCTAAAAGTTTGTAATTTAAACAATTGAATACAACTTTGTACGTTTAGAAACCATGAAGAAAGCCATCGTCGTCGGTGCCACGTCCGGCATTGGTAAAGAACTTGCTCGCCTGTTGGCAAAAAACGGATATCTGGTTGGAGTAACCGGTCGCCGGAAAGCCTTGCTGGTTTCCCTGAAGCAAGAACAACCGGAATCCTTTTTCTTTAAAATATTCGACGTCACCGATACGACCCTATCCATTCTGGAACTGAACGAATTGGTGGCTGAACTGGGTGGTTTGGACTTGCTGATCATCAGTTCAGGAACCGGAGAATTAAACGACAACCTGGATTTTGAGCCCGAAAAGCGGACCATCGACACCAATGTGATCGGATTCACTGCTATAGCAGACTGGGCCTTCAATCATTTCAGAAATCAAGAATTTGGTCATTTGGCAGCCATCAGTTCCATCGCCGGCATTCGAGGTTCGAGGCAATCACCTTCCTATGGGGCAACCAAAGCCTATCAAATCAATTACTTACAGGCACTTCGACAAAAAGCTGGCAAACTGAAGCTGCCCATCACTATTACGGATATTCGCCCTGGTTTTGTAGACACCGATATGGCCAAAGGAGATGGTCTTTTTTGGTTGGCATCAGTGGAGAAAGCTGCCCGTCAAATGTTCAAAGCAATTCTACAGAAAAAAAGCGTCATTTATGTAACCAAACGTTGGGGGTTGGTTGTCTGGATTCTCAGAAGAATACCGAACTTCATTTATAACAGAATGTAAAAACCGAACTGCAATGAAAACCAAAAGAGTATCGCCTGTCATAGATGTCATCATGCTTTTGATTGCTTGCATAACCTCCTTGATTCTTATCAAAATCCCCGCTTTCATACCCTTCAAAGAACTCGAATACGATTTTTACTTGAAGAATGCTGCGATGATCGTTTTTTTTGGCATGTCCATCTATGTTTTGCTGTCGAATGGTCTACCGAAGAATTGCCATTGGCTATGGGCATTACTAGCCTTTGTAATTCCAGCTGTCTACATTAACCTCCTGCCCGTTACCGAAAAAAGCGATACGATATTGCTTTCCTGCATGCATCTGGCATTACTGATGTGGTGTATTTATGGAATGATCTACATAGGTATGGACACTAGAACAGAAAAACGAATGGCCTACATTCGTTACAATGGCGACCTGATCGTTCTAACCGGCATCATACTTTCTGCCGGCGCCGTTTTTTCCATGGTCACTATCGGATTGTTTGGATTGTTGGGCATGCAAATACATGAATTCTATTTCAAATTCATAGGTATTTGGGGACTTGTATCCGCACCCATCGTTGCTACCTACATCATCAAGAACCATACAATCATCGCCAATAAGATTGCACCAATTATTGCCAACATTTTCAGCCCACTAGTACTGATCATGTTGGTAATTTTTCTGATCAGTCTTCCCTTTTCTGAGAAAGACCCTTACAATGATAGAGATTTCCTATTGGTATTCAACCTTTTGCTACTCGGTGTGATGGCCATCATCGTCTTTGCCGTTTCCGAGACATCAAAAAACAGAAAACAACAATTTAACAAAGTGGTACTTACGTTAATGGCTTTTGCCGCTTTAATCATCAATACCGTCGCCTTGTCGGCCATCATATACCGCTTGGGAGAATACGGTTTCACGCCAAATCGCGCAGCAGTACTGGGTTCCAACCTGTTGTTGTTCGTACATTTGATTTGGATTGCCATTAGTTTGTTTAGGGTGACCTTCAAAAAGAAAGACATTGAACTGGTGGAAGATACCGTTTCCAAGTATTTGCCGGTTTATGCGGTTTGGACACTGATCGTGGTTTTTGCTTTCCCGATAATTTTCGGATTAAACTAACGCCGTTGCTTAAATTTCTCAGCCAGTTCCGGATACAACTTCATGTATTCGGTTGTGACTCCGTCCTTGTCGAAAAGATTGCCCCAGCGTGGTGATGTCGCTTCCCAGATAAAAGTCCCAAAACCCTTTTTATCAGGCAGATTTAACACTATTTCATTGACTTCTTTCCTTAAAACCTGATATTCAACCACCACGATCGGTTTGTGGTAACGGGCTATCATATCCGTCAGATTGTTCTTCAAATCATCCAATGTTCCATGATATTCGGGGTAATACGACTGGCCGAGCACGTCAAAAGTGACCCCATTCTTAATAATACGATCCAGAAACCAGACCGATTCCTTGTTTTGCCCGCCAAGAGCTATATGAATCATGATTTGAGTCTTTGGATCGACTGCCCGTATAGCTTCACCGGCCCGACGAAGCAAATTCGATAGCGGAACCAAGGTGCTGTCAGTCTTGCCACTGGGCCAAACCATTCCATGGTTGATTTCATTTCCAATCTGTACCATATTCGGTGAAACACCCTCTTTTTTAAAACGGACCAGAACCTCTTTTGTGTAGCTGTAAATTTTATCCTCCAATGATTTACCCTTCAAACTGTCCCAAGAAGAAGGCGTAAATTGTTTACCTGGATCTGCCCAGGTATCGCTGTAATGAAAATCGAGCAGGAATTTCATCCCGGCTGCTTTAACGCGTTTAGCCATGGACAGCGTATGTTCCAAATCGCAATACCCCTCTTTGGAATACCCTTTCTCTGCTTTCGGATCAACAAAGAGCCGCAATCGGATCCAGTTGAAACCATTCTCCGTCATAATGGTCAGAACATCCTTTTTCACTCCCTTATCCGAGTAGTTCAAGCCTTTGTCCTCCTGTTGCTGAACCCAGGAAATGTCAGCTCCTATACAAAAAGGCATCGTTTTGGCCGAAAAAGCAACCAGTGCGGAACAGAAAAACAAGATTGTAAGAAAAGCGACTTTTTTACCAAATGGAAGGTTACGCATGGCTCAGACTTTTAGGGGTTTTCAGTACTAAATTACATATTCTGTTCGTACATTCATCCATTTGAAATAAAGATTGTATAAATGCCTTTGGATTTTCAATAATTTTGTAGATTTGAACGCATCAGCCTAATCCGTCTGAAACGGAAAGACCCGGGACAACAACCTGAAAAAAAACCAGTAAATCCGCAATGAGCAAGTATTCTGCTACCCCATACTTTATTCTGGTTTTGTCCTGTCTCTTCCCTCCTGCTTCGTTTGCACAGACCAATTTACAAAAGATGCTGGATGAAACCAATAATGGCGATACCCTGTATATTGAAAAAAGCGAATACATTTCCGACAACAGTGTCACATTGACAGGAAGAAAGGACCTCACACTCATTTTTGAGGAAGGCACAACCATTACCTGTTCGTCTCAGTTTCAGGACATTTTCGTTATTCAAAATTGTACGGGCATCCAGATTTACAACGGAACCTTCAAACACCTCTTAACAGAAGAAGCGAGCAGTTTCGGTTCCGGGTTTTACCTTTTTCAATCCCAAAACATCCGCATTATAAACGCAGATATTGAAAACAACGGGATCAGAGGTGTATTTGCACAATCCGTAAACGGTTTGGAATTGACAAAATGTTTCATACGCAACAATTCAGCCTCTGCCATACTTTTTCAGGAACTCAACAGAAACATTGTGTTGAAAGGTAACCAATACGAAAACAATGGAACTGATGGTGATGAAATCTATGCTTTCAAAAATAATACTCCCGAAACCGATCCGTTTGAATCCATCGATGAAAGAACCTTGAGCGAAAGAGAATCAACCTCTCTGGATGCCCTTTTAAGTCAACAAAAACACGTTTTTCCACAAATCAGGAAAGCGCTTCTTAATCTGACCATACTTCGAGCTGAATACGATTCACTGAACAAGCAATTACTTGATCCTCAGTTAAATGAAAAACTCGTTTTCCCAGCTTGGCTGGAACATTCTGAAACATCCGGCAATCATTTCGTTTGGTTGAACCTGCCTGAAAACGTCTACCGATATTTGAGTGATACATCAGGTCTTGCTCGCTTTGACACGCGGGATGCCAACGAATTTTTCAGGTACGATGAGCCGGATTTTACAAACATTACTCCGAAAACATTCCTGAAAGGCATACAAAGCGATGTGGTTTATTTAAATGAAATCCAACCAACCAATATTCACTGGAATTGCGATCCAGAGCTGGAACAAATGGTTCTTGAGTTAAAAAACAAAAACATCCAGCAAAAAGCCGAAGCTCAGGAAACCGTGATTTACAGACTTCTGCAGGTTTGGGAAAAATACCAAACGGCTGGTCTTTTATACGAAAAGCTCCACTTTCAACTGGTAGGAAAATGTCGTTTCTTGCAGAGCGAATACAATACTGAAACTGAATTTTTGGATGCATATCTCTTACTGAACGATTATTATCTGGCAACAATGCGCATACCTATGAAAACATCCATTGCAAAAAAACTTTTTTTTAACAGAAATGACTTTACGGTTTACTTTACGATACAAGTTCATCCTGGATTCAAACAAGTCATTTTCAATAGCGAAGTTAAAAATATAGCATTGTGGACCCTTCCAAATCTAGAACCCATTTCTGATCCTTCCATCGAATGTATGAATCAGTTGGGCATGGCATTTCGTTTCAAAGCATACGGATTGCTTGGTCAACTCTGGCCTGATGGATTTTCCCGAAAAAACTGGGATAAATCCTGCCCTACACCTACCAACAAAAGTTACCAGTATCTACTTTTAGGTAGTGTGAATTCCTTACAAACCAACGGATCTGCTATTGAGCGGATTCTTGCTAGTAAGAATATCCCCTTCTATAAATCAAGTGATGTAATCAATCGAATTGTCCATTCCATGGAATTCTACAGCAAAAGCATGGGCGACTGCTATTTTGGTCAGTCAAACAACGCAAAAAAACTGATGGAAAGCCTTTTCCCGGCAGAACTAAAGGACAAGCAATTCCTAATTTTCACATTGGAGACCGAAGCCGATGCAGAAATTGTCAAAAAGGCATTGATTGCTAAAGGTATGCACTTTACCGACAGCTATGACAAAGGTCAAATCCTTTTTTGCTACACCAGGCAATTGAAATAATCAATCCCCCAATCGCTTGATGATGTTGTACGCCTTGTACAAACCCAGCTGGCCAGCCATACGGAGGTCTGCCAGACCATGTTCCCGGTCGCCCAGATATATTTGAGTGATACCCCTATTGAACCATGCTTCGGCAAAATCCGGATTAATATCCAGCGCTTTCGAATAGTCAATGAGCGCATTGCGGTAATCACGCTGCAGGCAACGGATATTGCCCCTGTTGTAATACGCATAGATGAAAGTTGGCTCCAAGGCAACAACCTTGTCCAGATCACGAAGCACAAACTCAAAATCATTTCCGAACGCCTTTTCTCCCAGCGAGAAACTTCCAGTCTTTGGTGAAACATCGGTAATGGCTGGTTTTGTAGGGTCTCTGCGTTGAAGCGCATTCGTTACCGACAGATCCTCTTCCACCTGTTTATTGGCATAGTCCACATTCATCTTTCGATATCGCAGAATTGCCCGTTCAAAATAAGCCAGTACCATCTTATTATTCAGCAGAATAGCACGATCCAAATCCGTCAGGGCATTGTTGATATCCTGCACCAGTGAATAATCGAGGCTTCGTGCAAAAAAGAGTGAAGCATCGTCCGGGGAAGTACTGATGCGCTGTGAGTAATCGTCCCGGGATGTAAAATGAATATCAACCTGCTCCGTTGTAAGGGCTTGCTCACTGTTAGAAATCAATAGATTGGCTAAGCCTTTTGAAAGAGTAGCCGAACCTTCCGGCAGGTATTTGCTCAAATCAAGAATTCGTCGAACCGGACCAGGCTTTGTTTTTTCATAATAGGTCAGGCTGAACAATGGCTCAAGTTCAATTTCAGCTGTCTTGTCCTGAACACGACCGCGCATCGGGTTTTGATATTTATCCTTATCGGCATCCAGGCTGACCCCAGCAATCATTCGCTTATACTTGTTGATATCAAACGTTTCCTCTGTGGAATCGACTGCCTCTGACGTTTTTTTGACTTTCTTTCCGGTTACCTTCTCAGCTTTTGCCTTTTCTTCAATGTTCCAGGCTGCAAAATAATCCTTATCGGCACCTTTAGCATCCCCGATGCGCTTTTTCAAATCGGAACGCTGGTAATAAGCCGGAGTGAATTTTGGATACTTATTGATGATGGTTGTGAAATCGACAATGGCATCCTTATTCTTGCCCAGGTCTTTACGAACCAAACCACGGCTGTAGATAGCCTGATAATCTTCCGGATCCAAGTACAAAACCTTGTCGAAATCTTCCAGTGCGCGGTTCAGGTCACCAACGGTAGTCCGCATGATGGCCCTATTCAGGTAACTGAGCTTGGAATTCGGATCCAAACTGATGCTCCGGTCGAAATCTTCCATCGTGCCGCGCAAATCGTTCAGATTGTATCTGGCCATGGCACGGTTCATGTAATAGGTCGGATCATCTGATTTCAGACGAATGGCTTCGTTCAAATCCGCCAACGCATTGCTGTACCGGTCTTTCATCAATGAAACCCAACCGCGGGCACCCCAACCCGGCGCATAATATTTGTCTACGGAAATAGTCCGGCTGAAATCTTCAATGGCGGCCAGCGTATCACCTCGTTCCACATTCATCTGACCCTTAGCCATATAAGCATCCACATCGGTGGGATATCGACGAATCATTTCATTCAGACATACTTCAGCCTCCCCAAACCGCTTGGCTGAAACCAATGCAAATCCTTTGTGGTAAAGTAACGGCTTATTCTCTATGTCAAATTCCAAACCTTTTTCACAATCACTGATTGCACCGTCGTTGTTTCCAAGTTTCATCCTGGCATAACTTCGACATATATACGCTTTGACCATGAATTCGTTTCGCTCCAGCGTTTTGGAACAATCTTCTTCGGAACCGGCATAATCTTCCAGGTACAACTTGGCTACTGCTCTGAAAAAATAGGGTTCAGCCAGATAGGGCTTCGACTTGATGACCTGATTGAAATATTGGATGGAAAGTACATAATCCTCAAAATAGAGCGCATTCCGACCAATCGTCATCATGTGGTCGGTATTGATCTGCGCCTGAAGAGAAAGCAGCGATGTAAGAAATAGAACAAGTGAAATCAACAGTCGTTTCACTCCACCAAAAAAGCCCATATCCTTGAATTTTGTCTAATCAAAGATACAGGCTTTCCGTAAAGTATCAAGCAATTTCGGTGAATAGAGTCCTTTTTAAAGACTTTTCACTTTATAAAACGGTTTGGACTTACCCTTCAGTATACCGGTCAGTTTGGATTTAATCAATTGGCGTCGGATGGCAGCAATTCTGTCGGTGAAAACCTTGCCTTCCAGATGGTCGTATTCATGTTGGATCACCCTAGCTGCAAATTCGTTGAATGTATCCAGATGCTCCACAAATCGTTCATCACGGTAACGAATTTTGATGTCCGTACTACGAACAACGTTCTCATGGATATCCGGCAAACTCAGGCAACCTTCCTCGTAAGAACAGGTTTCTTCTGAAAACTCTATGATTTCGGGATTGATGAATGTTTTTTTGTAATCCCTGTACTGCTCGTCATCTTCACCCAATGCAGACAAGTCAATAACAAACATACGGATGGACAAACCGATCTGTGGTGCGGCCAAACCTACTCCATCCGCTTTGATCATGGTTTCGTACATATTGGCAATCAGATCCGACAATCCAGGATAATCTGCGACGATATCGGCAGTTTCTTTTCTAAGTACCTGTTGGCCATATAAGTAAATCGGCAATTGCATAGTCTATCTTTTTGATTCCAAATAGGATTGCAGAAGAATCACAGCACTTATCTCGTCAACGAGTGCTTTGTTCTGCCTGTCCTTTTTTTTAAGCCCTCCTTCCAGCATTGCCTGATGGGCCAGTACGGAAGTAAAGCGTTCATCGTAATAATCAACCGGCATTTCCGGCCATCTCTTTTTTAACGACCGAACAAACGGTTCAATGTATTTCATCGATTCCGAAGGCTGGTTGTTCATTTGTTTGGGCAAACCGACCACGATACGTTCCACCGGTTCCTTTCGGAAATAGTCTTCCAGAAACTTCAGCAATTCGTGGCTTGAGACAGTCGCCAATCCTCCTGGAATCAATTGCAACGTATCGGTAACAGCCAATCCAGTGCGTTTTCTTCCATAATCGATGGCGAGAATCCTGCTCATATTACAGTTGGGAGAAATGCATCACGCGGCTCAGGTATTTGCCGATAATGTCAAACTCCAGATTAACCACCGATCCCGACTGAATTTGATGGAAATTCGTATGTTCGTGCGTATAAGGAATAATGGACACTTCAAAACTATTGTCACCCGCGTTGCAGACTGTCAGGCTTACACCGTTGACCGTGACCGATCCTTTTTCCACTGTCATATATCCCTCAACAGCCTTTTTGGCATTGAGCGGATATTCAAATCGGTAGCGCCAGCTTCCGTCGGTTTCATCCGCATTGGTGCAAATCGCGGTCTGATCCACATGTCCCTGGACAATATGTCCGTCCAACCTGCCATTCATCATCATGCTGCGTTCCAGATTCACCTTGTCGCCGACTTTAAGCAAACCCAAGTTGGATTTGTCCAATGTTTCCTGAATGGCTGTAACGGTGTATTCATCACCTTCCAGTTTAACGACGGTCAGACAAACACCGTTGTGAGCAACGCTCTGATCGATTTTAAGTTCGTTCGTAAAACTGCAGTCCATTTTTAGATGAAGGTTTCCGCCCTCCCTTTCCAAACCGGTTACAACGGCAGCTTCTTCGACAATTCCTGAAAACATGTTTTCGATTTTTTATATATGTTTGCAAATATCGCAAAAATCCGTCAAAAGAGGAAATTCTTTAATGTCGGAATTTTCCCTTTTGACGGATTCCCTATGGAGGAAAGTACACTCAGGGGTGCACTTCTGTATTAGAATTTCACCTGAGGAGCTTTTTGAGAGCCAGCTTCCGCATTGAATTTTTCTTTCTTTTCAAAACCAGTTATGCTGGCAATGATGTTGCCAGGAATATAGCGAATCTTCATATTGTATCCTGTAACTGCTTCATTAAATCGATCACGTGCCACGGATATTCTATTTTCAGTACTTTCCAATTGAACTTGCAAATCTCTAAAATTCTGATTGGCCTTTAGGTCGGGATACGCTTCCACGCTAACCAACAGACGACCGATGGCGGAACCAACATTGGATTGGGCAGCCTGAAATTCTGCCAATTTTTCCGGTGTTATGTTGGTAGGATCAACCGTAACCTGCGTTGCTTTGGCACGGGCTTCCACAACATCGGTCAATGTTTTGCTTTCATGGGTTGCATAACCTTTTACAGTTTCAACCAGATTTGGAATCAAATCGGCTCGACGCTGATACTGACTTTGAACATTTGACCAACCCTGTGAAACTAATTCATCGGAAGTTACTATGCTGTTGTAACGACCGAAGCCCCATAAGAAAATGATTACGAAAAGGCCTGCAATGGACAGACCGATGATGGTACCTTTTTTCATTGATTACAAATTAGTTTAAATTTATATACAAACAATTCAAAATCCATGCCAAATTCTTTTTCTTGGCTGAAACCGACGATTTGGCCGATTTGATGATTACCAGCCACCGGTAGCACCGCCGCCACCACTGGAACCACCGCCGAAGCCTCCCCCGCCACCTCCAAAACCACCGCCGCCTCCGCCGCGTGATGACGGAAGAATGATGATCATCGGAATGACATAGTATTTAAGAGCTTCATAGCCACAATTCGCACACGTGTACACATGGACTCCCTGACCAGCTGAAATAGGCGTAGGCGAAGAGACAATGCGGTCCGAGGACTGCGCGTAGGTTTTGAAACGACACTTTGGACAAGGCTGATACTTGGTGAAGGCTTTGGTATAGGACAAAAAAGAACGGTGACCACAATCCATGCAAATCCAGGCATCGTAATCAACAGAGCCAACCATTTCCTCATTTTGCTGACCTGCACTCAGATAGGCGTCTTCCTGTTTTTCGGACATAAGAACCAACGGCTTGCTGCATTTTGGGCATGCTCTAGGTTTCTTGCGAAAACTGCTGGCTTTCTTTTTGTAGAACATCAGGAAACCTATCATTGTCAATGGAAATAAAAAAGCCAGAATCTGATAGCTTGTTACCGATGTATTCAACGCTTTATAAGCCTCATAAGGTTCCATTTCAGCTACCGATTTTAATTTTTTCGAAGAGCTGTTAATGCTGAAGAAGAGAACAACCAAAGTCAGAATCAAATATCCGATCAATAGATTGAAAAGCATCGCCTTCTTTTGTTCCCATTGTGCTTTATGCTGAATGGCAGGATCTGCATAGATTTCGGCAGCTGCAGCCGGATCGGACAAAACTTTCAAAACTGCCTGAACACCAGCCAACAAGCCAGGCCCATATTGCCCTTCTTTCATTAATGGAACCATGTCGTCATTAATGATTCTTGAACAAATGACATCGGGAAGTACACCTTCCATGCCATAACCTGTTTCCATCGTCACTTTCTTCTGATCCAAAACGAATAAGATCAACAATCCATTTTCCTTTTCCTTATTACCGATGTGCCAACTCTTGCTTGGATCTTTTTTATCCTCATAATTAAAGAGATCGGTTGCAAAGGATTTTATATCGACATCACCTGTTGATTGCAATGCAAGCACAAAAATCTCGGCAGACAATTGTTGCCGGGCATTATATAACAGCCTATCAATTTCAGTCTGACTAACAGGGTCTATCAAATCATCCGGATCGGATGTGAATATCCTGGCATCCATTCTCTGTGTATTCGGTACGGTACTTACAGTCCAAACAGCTGCATGAAGTGAATTCAAGCCAAGAGCTAAAAGAGCAATCAGAATCAGTATTTTTCTAAAATCTGTTTTCATAAGAACAATATTAATAATCTAAGGTTATAAGGTATATGCATGATTTTTGATCAAATACCTCCATGTTTAGAGCAACATGATCATTTCCAATTAATTTAGTTATTATTGGTTTATAGGAATCCCCAATTTTAAAACAACTTCAAAGTTGATGATAAATTTTGGATTTCCTATTTTTTCATTCAGAAATCACTCCCGAACCAAAGACTTCGTCCTTGTAGTACCAGGCAGCAAATTGGCCCGGCGTGATGCTTTGTTGTGGTTTGTCGAACTCAATAAACAAGCCATCTTCAAGTTGATGCAACAAGGCATTTTGCAAAGGTTGCCTGTAACGTATCCTAACTTTATAAGTCGCTGATTCTCCGATTTTAAGCGCTTTGTCCGTTCGAATCCAATGAATTTCTTCCGTCTTGATTTTCAAAGTCTTGCGATATAAACCTGGATGGTCAACACCTTCTCCGACAAAAATAAGGTTCTCGTGTACATCCGTAGCCAACACAAAAAGCGGATTCTCAAAACCACCGATACCCAGCCCTTTACGCTGTCCGACAGTATAGAAATGGGCTCCCTGATGAGTCCCGACCACTCGACCGTCCTTTTTACGGTAGAAATAGGGTTTGGCTTGTTTGCGAAGCTTTTCAGCAGCATCTTCCGGCATCATGCGGGAATAGGCTTTCAGATCAGCAGGAATTTCGACCACCTCACCTTTTTTCTTTTCTAACTTTTGTTGCAGGAAAACTGGCAAATCCACTTTTCCTACAAAGCAAATACCCTGAGAATCCTTTTTAAATGCAGTTGCCAGACCAAGCTCCTCGGCAATGCGACGAACTTCCGGTTTTTCAATGTCACCGATCGGAAAAAGTGCTTTGGACAGTTGCTCTTGGGAAAGCTGACATAGAAAATAGGACTGGTCCTTGTTGGGATCGATACCGGTAAGCAATCTATAAATGGGTTTACCATCTGCATCTGCTGTAACGGCTGAACGGCAATAATGACCGGTTGCCACTTTTTCAGCTCCATACAAGGAAGCCGCTTCCAAAAAAGCATCAAATTTTATTTCTCTGTTGCACAGCACATCCGGATTGGGAGTCCTTCCTTTTTCGTATTCCGAAAACATATAATCCACGACACGCTCGCGGTAACGTTCGCTTAAATCAACGGAATGAAACTCGATGTCCAACTTCCTGGCTACTAATTCAGCGATGAGCAAATCATCTTCATAAGGACATTCACCAGACAGCGTACCAACCGTTTCTTTCCAGTTAATCATATACAGGCCAACAACATCATAACCCTGCTTTTTAAGCAGGTAAGCTGCTACGCTGGAATCAACACCTCCGGATAATCCTAGTACAATACGTTCCAATTCAGTTGAAATTAAAATTGTTGACAAAGGTATAAAAAAAGACTCTTTCCTAATCCTCGCGGGTTTGGAAAGAGTCCGGTTGAAATAAAGTTAGTGTGTTTAATCTGTTCAATAACATCTTGATTTCAAAAATCAAAAATGTCCCCCTTTTTAATTGTATAAAATTTAAAGCTCCTATATCAACAAATATAACAAAATTGGCAGGCGAATTCAAACTCCGTACGTTAAAGAAGGTTACAAAACAAGCATTTAATATAACAAAGTCTATCTATCAGATTTTTAACAAATTAAAATTGAAGCATATTGATACGGTTTGTTTTGTTACTTAATATACTGTCAAGAAAATCGTAAATCCTAATGCTTGAATACAAATATTAACAAATTTCAAAGCGTAAATCAGGCAGATTTGTGACAAATTGTTTTAATGAAATCACTTTCTACTTTAATCGGAAAAATAATTGAACAGGTGTTCCTGTAAAGTGCCATTCTGATCTCAACTTGTTTTCAAGGAAGCGCTTGTACGGGTCTTTGAGGTATTGGGGCAAGTTGCAAAAGAAGATGAACGTTGGGGTATCCGGGCCTTTTAACTGAGTTACATACTTGATCTTTACATATTTACCTTTGATTGCAGGAGGTGGATAATTCTCGATAAGCGGCAAGAAAAAGTCGTTCAGTTTGGCTGTGGAAACATGGAACTTTCGAGTTTCGTAGACTTCCTTTGCTGTTTCCAACACTTTGAAAATTCGTTGTTTGGTTGTTGCAGAGGTGAAAAGGATGGGGAAATCCACAAATGGTGCAAAGTGGTCGCGAATAGCTCGCTCAAATTCCTTTATATCGCTGTTTTCTTTCTTTTCGACCAAATCCCATTTATTAACGCAGACAACCAAACCCTTACGATTCTTCTGAATCAACGAAAAGATATTCATGTCCTGACTTTCGATGCCTCGAGTCGCATCAATCATCAAAATACAGATGTCAGCATTTTCAATGGCACGAATGGATCGGATAACCGAGTAGTATTCGAGATCCTCATTCACTTTGCCTTTCTTTCGAATACCTGCCGTATCGACCAAGTAAAAGTCAAATCCGAATTTGGAATAACGGGTATAGATGGAGTCCCGGGTGGTACCTGCAATTTCAGTTACAATGGTCCGCTCTTCGCCAACAAAGGCATTGATAATGGATGATTTACCTGCATTCGGACGACCGACTACGGCAAAACGAGGCAATGCTTCCAAGCCTTCTTCCTTATCGGCATCGGGTTTGAACATCTCGACCAGTGAATCCATGAAGTCACCAGTGCCCGATCCGTTGATGGATGAAAGAACAATAGGGTCGCCCAGACCAAGTGCGTAAAACTCGGAGGAGTTGTATCCAAGTTCATTCGTATCGGCTTTATTTGCAATCAACAACACTGGCTTGTTCTTAACACTGCGCAACAACTTGCCGACAGCCACATCCAAATCAGTCAAACCATTCATTACATCGACCACAAACAGGATGATGTCCGATTCTTCAATCGCCATATTGACCTGTTTCTTAATTTCAGTCTCAAAGACATCGCCGGATTTATCAACCCAACCACCTGTATCGATCACAGAAAATTCCCGACCGTTCCATTCGGATAAACCATATTGACGGTCACGGGTTGTACCGGATTCTTCATTTACAATGGCTTGTCTGGATTTTGTCAAACGGTTGAAAAGGGTCGATTTGCCGACATTCGGACGACCTACAATAGCTACGATATTACTCATCTTATTTTATTAATCCAGTTGATAACCAAAGGCTTTCAGTTTATTATCCCGATTTCTCCAGTCTTTTTCCACTTTTACGAACATTTCCATGTATACTTTCTTTCCCAGAAAGGACTCGATGTCTTTGCGGGCTTCGGTTGCTACCTTTTTCAAGGCTTGGCCGCCATGTCCGATTACGATACCTTTCTGTGTATCACGTTCCACGTAAATGACAGCATTGATACGGACCAAATTCGGGGTATCCTCAAACTTTTCAACAACCACTTCAGTAGAATAGGGTATTTCTTTTTGATAAAAACGTAAAATCTTTTCCCTGATAATCTCCGTTATGAAAAAACGAGCAGGCTTATCGGTTAAAGCATCCTTATCGAAATAAGGAGGAGATTCAGGCAACATCTCAGAAATTCGACGTAGCAAATAATCCACATTGAATTTCCGTAGGGCAGAAAGTGGAATGATTTCTGCATTCGGCAATAATTTGCCCAGCTCAATGACCTGTTGCTCCAACTTAGCTTGATCACTCAGGTCTATTTTGTTGATAATAACTAATACAGGAATGGTGACTTGTTGAACCTTCTGGAGAAAACTTTCGTTCTTATCCATTTTCTCTACCGTATCCGTTACGTAGAGCAAAATATCAGCATCCAGCAGTGCTGAATTGGAAAAGTTAAGCATGGACTCCTGAAGCTTGTAGTTCGGAGCCAGAACGCCAGGGGTATCGGAATAGACAATCTGAAAATCTTCACCGTTGACAATACCCATGATCCGGTGCCTGGTTGTCTGAGCTTTGGAGGTGATGATGGAGATGCGTTCACCAACCAACGTATTCATAAGGGTTGACTTTCCGACGTTGGGATTTCCGACAATATTTACAAATCCTGCTTTATGCATTTTTTTTGCTTAACTTCGTAATACGTATGTTCATGCAGAAGCATACTTATTCACTTCCGTTTGAAACTACGGTGCAAAGATACGAAATTCAGAGGGTTAAAGCAAGGAAGTCGGTATGCCTTATTTGGGATCGTACCCCCATTTCAGGTAAACACTACCCCATGAGAAGCCTGCTCCAAACGCAGAAAGGATAAGCACGTCACCTTTGCGGAGTTTGCTTTCCCATTCCCAAAGACAAATGGGTATTGTTGCAGAGGATGTATTGCCGTATTTCTGGATATTGACCATGACGTTTTCCATCGGAACCTTCATGTAACGAACCACAGCGTCAATAATACGCATATTGGCCTGATGAGGTACTACCCAGGTTACGTCTTCGGGCTTTAGATTGTTACGCCTCTGAATTTCTTCACTTGCTTCAACAAGTCTTGTCACAGCAGTCTTGAATACAACCTGCCCTTCTTGGTAGATGAAGTGCTCTTCATTATCTGTGCTTTCGTGACTGGCAGGTTTTGCTGAACCACCTGCTTTTATTTGAAGGCTGGAAAGCCCGGAACCATCCGTATAATGAACACTATCGATCACGCCATAAGGTTCTTCAGTAGGCTCCAGTAAAACAGCAGCAGATCCGTCACCAAACAAGGCACACGTGGTTCTGTCATTGTAATTGGTTACGGTGGTCATTGCTTCGGAAGCGACGACAATTACTTTTTTATAACGACCAGCCTCAATAAGTGCTGCTCCTGTGGTCAATGCGAAAATAAAACCGCTGCAAGCTGCTCCCAAATCCCATCCGTATGCATTCTTCATACCACAATTTTCAACAATCATGGTTGCTGCTGCAGGTAGTATAAAATCCGGTGTATTGGTTGAACAAATGACCACTTCGATATCCAGTGGGTTCGTTCCAGTTTTATCGAGTAATTCTTGAACGGCCTTGGTTCCCATATACGATGCTCCTACACCGGGGATGTCCAGTTTGCGACGTTCCTTGATGCCTGTACGAGAAGTGATCCATTCATCGGAGGTATCAACTAATTTGCAAATATCTTCATTAGTAATGATTTTTTCAGGGACATAACCACCAACACCTGTAATTACCGCATTAAAATTTCTCATTTATATAAATTTTGTGCAAAAATAAGCAAAAAGGCTGACAGTACAGCCAACAGAAGGTCAAAATTGCTGAATTTACAATCAAAAAATAAGATGTCTCAAAAGACTACCTATCGCTACGTTCGCGCCACTGGCGCAGTCGTTTTCTCCGCTCGGCATAGTCAAACAAGTTTGCCTCTGCACTCACTTATCGAAAACGTTGCTGCTTATTCGCCACTCCTCACGTACCTTAAGTACGCTCCGGGGTGTCTCATAATCAGCGCCTTGACCTTGGCGCCCTTTTAAAACATCTTTCACCATAATGCCAAAAAGAGGATATATCATTATTTGATAGACCCTCTTTTTATTATATTAGATAAAAGTATCAATATACCTTATACGGCAGCAGCCTGTTCGATGGCAATTTTGCCTCTGTAATATCCACATTCACCACATACGGTATGATAAATGTAATGAGCACCACAATTCGGGCAAACAGCCAGTGTGGGTGCCTCTGCCTTGTAGTGGGTTCTTCTCTTGGCCGTTCTGGTCTTCGAATGTTTGTGTTTAGGATGTGCCATTTTCTTTTTTACAATTAATTGTTATCGATTATTTTTTTAAGTTCGTCCCATCTCGGATCAGTTGGCTGTGAATCTGATTCTTCAAAATCGATCACAGGTTCAGTGTCTTCGATATCTAAATCCTGATCCATATCGTCATCCTCATCATCCGGGTTCTTGGCTAAATGTTTTTTCAATTTTCCGGACATCATTCGGTTGCATTTTCCGGGAGCGTGTATATGCTTGATCGGAATACTCAAAGCAACAAACTCATACAGGAACCATGCGATATTGATCTCTCCTTCCGCCTCAGGGATAATGATGATGTCATCTCCTTCTTCGGCATAGGCCGTTCCAAATTTAACGATTAACTTTCCGGAGTGGGCTACAGGCAAATCCATGTCATCGAGACATCGGTCACATGGAACCTTTACTATTCCTTCCAGAGTAAAAGTCAATTCATAACTACTCCCATTGTTTCTGACTAACACTTTGGCCTTAACATTGCCTTTCTGGACTTCCAGACTGTCAATATCCTTAAAATACTCTGTATCCAGGGTGTACTCAAAAGTATGATCACCGATGGAAAGGGTTTTAAGAGGAATTTTATAACTGTCAAATTTGCCCAAGGTGCATGTTTTTTAAAACCCCGCAAAGATAAAGAAATTTATCCTTATTATCAGCATGAAAAGCAGAAAAATAATCTGCTTTTTGCTTCATAATCGGGCTGTTGTTTATAATAAAGAACCCCCGCAAGATTACTCTTACGGGGGTTCCAAAAAACGGCGACTACCTACTCTCCCACTTGCGCAGTACCATCGGCGTGGGCGGGCTTAACTTCTCTGTTCGGAATGGGAAGAGGTGGGA